>JAEEGH010000393.1_pt1 | contig 207076 bp, 170 predicted proteins | sample 9134181 | NCBI WGS metagenome assembly JAEEGH01 (sample SAMN16246544, study PRJNA631951) | gut metagenome | biome: gut microbiome; feature: rumen; material: DP-attached | host: Bos | place: Iran: Karaj | collected 2018-10 | reverse complement strand
GCAGCATCGGCTATGCTGATGGGTGTTATGCACTCGCTGTTCCGTGCGATTTCGACTCACGAAAACAATCCTGCTCGCATTATGCAGTCCATCAATGAAGAGAGCTGTCGTGGTAACGACTCCAATCAGTTTGTAACGTTGTTCATTGGTTCACGAACATAGGTTCTCACCCCTTATGAACATATCTAGAAAGTCCCACGGACATACGTTCAAGAAAACACCGTTTCCCAACATCACATCTACGAACCTTCTACCTTCCATCTACGAAGGATGAGAACCAACAAGAGGACACCAAAGGAGCACCTAAGGAAGAGTAAAGGAACACCAAAGGAACACCAAAGGAGGAGTCTTCTATCCCTCTTCTTACCCTATTCTTGGGGTCTTCTTACCCTCTTCTTACCCTAACGAAAGACTCGGCTTGGCTTCTCGAAGGTTTTTCTTCAAAATTTATGTTTTTTTACGAGTTCCGGCACTCAAATCAACAGGAGATTTTCTCAAAGTCAACAAAAACCATAGTCACTTTATCCAGATAAAGATTATATCTACGAACAAGGTCGTGCCAAAGATGTCGGTCTGACGACACGTTAACATTGGCACGATTGACAGCGGTCAAAACATCTGTCCCATATCACTAGTGTCCGGTTAAATTCTTCCGAACGTTAATTAAATGTTTAAATTTCAATAAGATACAGTGATTTTAAAATTTTCCGATTTGATTTTGTGTCTTTGTACTGTCTCATATATAAGATAGCACAGGATATGAATGCCAGAAATACTGTATTCTCGCAACTGATGTCTCTCATCCCTGACTACGAGCTCAGGAAATGTATTGACAGATATAAAGGGGATTTTCATGCAAGACGATTCACTTGCCGTGACCAGTTCCTTGTTATGAGTTATGCTCAGCTGACCAGCAGCGCAAGCCTTCGTAGCATAGAGGCTCAGTTGACTGCCTTCAACTCCAAGTTGTATCATGCCGGTCTGTCAATCACCGGGACTGATCTATTGTTTCACTTCGGCAACTTTCTGTCGCTATTTCCTTCCAGTACCTGCATCTGCTGAATGGCAATACGGTTGAGTTTCACGAGACATTCATCTTGAGTGTGCCAGGGGACAGTCACTTTTACCAGAAATTTTTAATTTTATCCTACACATCTCTCACTACGCAAAGGCCGATGTACAGAGAGTTTGTGACAGATGTGTAGGATGTGTTGGATGAAATTAAACTTTTCTGGTATGTCGAAGAGGAAGTGACAGAAAGTGGGCATGTAGGATGCCAGTTGGGGGCACTGCTGCAGATAGTGGCGCTTCAGCAGATTGCTGACCCACTGCGGATGACGCTCGTGGTCGCGGTGGCAGTCCGTGCAGTCGTGTCCTAACTGGTGGTGCAGTTGTCGGAAGGAGGGGGTGAGTACGTCTTGAATCTTCATTGCTTATCGTTTTTGCTTTCCTGTGGAAGCCCGCCCTCTATATGGAGTTCCCCCTGTGGGGGAACGGAAATATAGAGGGGGTGGTGCTTCAGAAGGATTTCAGGGCATAAATAACATGACCTACATGGTCGAAACTCTTGACGATGTTTGTCCGTTTGTTTACTATTCATGCTACGAAGGTACGAATAACTGAAATCATAGCTTCGACAACGAACAATACAAAATAGAAGATGTAGGTCAGCGTATTACTTAAAGTTTGTTGTAAAGTTAGTGTTTTCATCTGATATTTGGAGATTTCTTTGTACTTTTGTGCCAACTTATGAGATTAATTAAGGTATGGACTAAGTTCAACGAAAAGAATAATGTCAGAATCAGTACGGACATACGTAGCCATCGACCTGAAGTCATTTTATGCTTCTGTGGAGTGTGTGGACAGAGGGCTTGACCCGCTGACTACTAACCTCGTCGTAGCAGATGTAAGCCGTACAGAGAAGACAATTTGTCTTGCGGTATCACCATCTCTTAAAGCGTATGGTATTGGAGGCAGAGCGCGGCTCTTTGAGGTGGTGCAGCGAATGCGGGAAGTGAACTTCGAACGGCAGAGTAGGGTGCCAAGTCATCGTCTGACGGGCAAATCCTCATCCGACATAGAATTGAAACAGCATCCGGACTGGGCTGTTGATTATATTGTCGCCCCGCCTCAGATGGCACACTATATTGAGGTCAGCTCGAAAATCTACAAGACTTATCTGAAGTATATTGCTCCTGAGGACATACACGTCTATTCCATCGACGAGGTTATTATGGATGTGACGGCCTATCTCGGCAGTTATAAGATGACTGCCCATGAGCTGGCAATGAAGATGATTCGTGACGTGCTAAGTCAGACGGGTATCACTGCAACGGCAGGTATCGGTACGAATATGTATCTTTGTAAAGTGGCGATGGACATCGTGGCTAAGAAGATGCCTGCCGACAAAGACGGTGTACGTATTGCAGAACTCGATGAAATGTCGTATCGCCGTGAACTCTGGGACTATCGTCCGATAACGAAGTTCTGGCGAGTTGGTCACGGTATTGCAGAGAAGTTGGCTCTTTATGGTATTGATACGATGGGAAAACTGGCGCGGATGTCTGTGCAGAATGAAGAAACGCTCTACAAACTTTTCGGTGTGAACGCTGAGTTGCTGATAGACCATGCCTGGGGCTGGGAACCATGTACAATGGAGGCAGTAAAGGCTTACAGACCAGAGACGAACTCCTTCAGTAGCGGACAAGTGCTACAGGAACCGTACGATTTCAAGAAAGCCCGTGTGGTAATACAGGAGATGGCAGAGGGAATGGCACTCGACTTAGTATCAAAACGGTTAGTGGCTGACCAACTGGTGTTGACAGTCGGTTATGATGCAGAGAACCTTACTCGCCCTGAGATTCGTGCGAAATATCATGGTGAGATTACTAACAACTACTATGGTAAGGCTGTTCCGAAACATGCACACGGCACTTTCAATTTTGACAAGCCTACTTCGTCATCGAGACAAATCATGGATGGTACAGCAGAGTTGTTCGACCGATGTGTGAATCCAGACTTACTGATTCGTAGGTTGAACCTGACTACAAACCATGTGGTATCGGAGACATCTGTCGCTTCAAAGAAGGATATTCCCCAACAACTTGATCTCTTTACAGACTACGAGGCCTTAGAAAAGCGGAAGCAGGAAGAGCAGACAAAATTGGACAAGGAGCGCCGAATGCAGGAAGCACAGTTGAAAATAAAACAGCGTTTCGGTAAGAACGCCATCCTCAGGGGACTGAATTTCGAGGAGGGAGCCACCGCCAAAGAACGTAATAAACAAATAGGAGGACACAGGGCGGGCGTTGCCCTAAATGAGAAAGGAGAAATGAAAAATGAGAAATGACTACGACGATATCATCAATTTGCCGCATCACGTTTCTAAGCGTCACCCGCAGATGTCTATGTGGAACCGTGCAGCCCAGTTTGCTCCTTTTGCTGCATTGACAGGCTACGATGATGCCATTAAAGATACAGCACAGGAGAATCTGGATACTTACGAAAAAAAGAACAGCGGTGATAACGAATGTTAGCGAAGCGTCCAAAGCAGTCGTATAAGTGCTACTTGAAGAGTGTTTCCCCTATAGAAACACTCTGTTTCTCCCACAGAAACACTTTGTTTCTATAGGGGAAACACTTTGTGTGAATAGCCTTCATGCAACGTGAACTAACGATAGTCTTCTATGTTCATATATTCTTCGAGATGTATTAAAGGTACCTTTTTATTAGAGTGTCTTAATTTTTTTTCTGTTACTTGAGATTGAGGCGGGCAGAGAGGGTAGGGACACCGAGGGCAGTGGTGCGGGAGCTGGGGGCTGCGCTGCCGACGGTGATGACGTACTCACCCTTCAGGAGGCGACTGATACCGTCTTCGCCAACGGTCGTCAGACGCTCGGGAGACAGCTGGAAGGTGACGTCCTGACTCTGATGAGGTGCTAAGGTGACACGCTGGAAGGCTGCCAACTGCTGCAAGGGAGCGGTAGTGCCTGCACCGGGCGCAGAGACATAAGTCTGGACGGTTTCGGTGACTTCCCACTCGGAGGGATTGGAGATGGTGACGGTGAGCTGTACGCCCTGTTTCTTGTTGCCCTTCACTTGCAGGTTCTGATAGTCCACACGACCATAGCTGAGGCCATAGCCGAAGGGGAAGTAAATGTTGTCAGTCATATATTTGTAACTGCGGCTCTTCATGGAGTAGTCGTCGAAGGCGGGCAGCTTGTCGCCGTCGGCAGGGAAGGTGACGGGCAGACGTCCGGAGAAGTTAGCATCGCCAAAGAGCAGGTTGGCAAGGGCATAGCCGCCCTCCTGTCCGGGATACCACGCCAGCACGACGGCATCGACCAGATCGCATACTTCACGGATGTCCATGGGACTGCCGCCAGTGAGCACCACGATGACACCCTTTTTCTTCTTGGCGCAGATTTTACGCAGGAAATCCATCTGGCTCTCTGGGATGCGCAAGTCCTTACGGTCGCCACACTCGGAGTCGATGGCTTCGCCTTCCTCGCCTTCCAGATTGCCGTTGTTACCCATGACGATGATGGTCTTCTCGGCATCCGTAGCATCGCCAACAGCCCAGTTGGTGCTGTTCAGTGCCGGCGAGTTCTCCAACACACCAGGACGATAGTTGACTGCCGTTCCTGCACTGACCTTTCCGACAATGCCCTGCAGGTAAGTGCTGTAGCGGTCGGAGAGTCCGAAGTAGTTGCCCATGAGCCAGAAGGCATCGGCAGCACCGGCACCGGTGACGTAGAGCGTGTGGATGTTCTTGTCGATAGGCAGTGCACCGTTGTTCTTCAGCAGCACCATGCTTTCCGTAGCCGCCTGCAGGGCGAGGGCGATGTGCTCAGGCGAGCCAATCACCGACGGGTCAACGTTGTTATAGGGACAGGCGGGGTCGGGGTGAATGATGCCCAGCTTCAGGCGTGTAAGCATCAACGGCACCAGGGCATTGTCGATGTCAGCCTCCGTGACGAGACCCTGTTTGAGAGCATCCTTGAGGGCTTCGAAGGTGCTGCCGCACTCAATATTCAGACCAGCCTTGATGGCAATGGCACAGGCTTCGGCAGGGGTCTTGACGATTTTGTGCCCCTTCCAGATGTCCTCTACCGCACCGCAGTCGGAAACGATGTGTCCTTGGAAGCCCCACTTCTTGCGTACCACGTCGGTCAGCAGGAATTTGCTGGCAGATGCAGCATCGCTATAGACGCGGTTATAGGAACTCATCACAGCCTCTACCTTGCCGTCCTGTATCAGCATGCGGAAGGCTGGCAGATAGGTTTCCCAAAGGTCGCGCAGGGAAGGATCGACATTGGCGCTGTGGCGAGTGGACTCCGGTCCGCTATGAACTGCCAAGTGCTTGGCGCAGGCTGCCACCTTCAGATAGACGGGGTCGTCGCCCTGCATCCCCTTGACGAAGGCAGTGCCCATCGTGCCAGTGAGGAAAGGGTCTTCGCCCCATGTTTCCAGACAGCGCCCCCAGCGCGGGTCGCGCAGGATATTGATGTTAGGGCTCCAGAAGGTCAGTCCTGTATAGCGGGCGTAGTTGCCGTTCTTGCGTGCAATACCATATTTGGCACGCGCCTCCATAGCAATCGCGTCACCAATTTGTCTGATGAGCTCCGGGTGGAACGTGGCTCCCAAGCCGATGGGTTGCGGGAAGACAGTAGCACGTCCGTTACGCCCCACGCCGTGCAGTCCTTCATTCCACCAGTCGTAAGGTTCAATGCCCAGGCGTTTGATGCCCGGCGTGGTGTTCATGAGTTGGGAGAATTTCTCCTTCAGCGTCATTTGTGCAATGAGGTCTCTCGCCTCCTGCTCCAGCTTCTGTATAGAGCCCTGGGCAGTAGCAGTCATTGCCATACATGTAATAGCCATCGATATAAACAATCTTTTCATAAGTCGGTAATGTTTTGAATTTGATGGCAAAATTACTTGTTTTTGTATTAAAACAGGTTTCATTCTTATTTTTTTTGGTTTCATTGCTGTTATTTCCATAATTATTTATACCTTTGCCCATTGAAAACGCTAAAAACAAAATGGAAACAACTATTACTAAACCTCTATATGCCCTTCTGCTATTGCTGACGGTCTGCTTAGGACTGCACGCACAGGAGATAGAAGAGTTTACCTTTTTACATATTGGCCAGGCGGACGGCATGCACAGCCAGCGCATCTATTCCGTTGTGCAGACGAGCGACGGTGCGCTGTGGTGGTCGAGCAAGCACGGCGTAGAACGCTATAACGGGGTCAACATCAAGCATTATATGTTGGGCGACCCCGACATCTTCAGTGAACACGCAGGAAAGCGCATAGAGCTGTGCGACCATTTCGGAAAGGACGTGAAGTCGCCCGATGCCTCTTCCTTGTTAGCATACGACAACAAGGGACGTATCTATTCTTACGATGCCGTTCGCGACAGGTTCGTGCTTCTTGCTGACGTCGGACAGTTGTTGAAGGAGCAGATAGATCTGAACGACATTCTTTCTACCGGACAGGGTTTCTGGCTGGCTACCAACAAAGGCATCTGGTTTCTGCATGACGAGGCGTTGATACCTGTCGTGAGAAAGGTGAATGCCAACTATATCATCCCCACCAATCGTTCGCTGCTGCTGTGTACCCGTGAGGGCGTCTTGGAATATAAGGAGAGCCAGTCGCAAATTCCACGGGCCGGCATGAAGATGAAGACCATCGTGCCATACGATGTGGAGAGCGGCTATTACGACGTAATATATAATAAGGTGTGGTTAGGAGGCTACAGTAGTGGTGCCAGGGTGCTGTCGTATGAGTCGGCAGGTGCTGACGGTACCTATGCGGAAAATCATGTCATCGAGACGCAGAACCCGGTACGTGCCATTTGTCCTTATGATATGAACACCATGCTGGTGGGCGTTGACGGACAGGGCGTATATAAAGTGAAGCGCAGGCCTACGTCACAGGATAGCGGCACATTGCTCTTCAATGCCAATGAGGGCGTGAACGGAGTGCTGCACGGAAATGGTATCTATACAGTCGTTGTTGATATTTGGGGTAACATTGTCATGGGTTCCTATTCGGGAGGTATTGACATTGCACGTCCTGCGGGTACGATGGTGGCTATCTATCAGCATGTGTCCAATAATCCGCAGACCATCCTCAACGACCGTGTCAATGCGGTAGGACAGACACCTTCAGGCCATCTGATGATGGGTACGGAGAACGGCATCAGCATCTATAACCGTAAGACACAGACCATGACCCATGCCTGTCGGGGAGCCGTGGTGCTGAGCCTCTGCGTGACACCGCGAGGCACCATGCTAGCATCGACCTACGGACAAGGTGTGTTAGAGTTTACCGAGGACGGCGCCTCGAAGCCCTTGTATAACGTGGCCAACGGCATCTTGAAGGACGATCATGTCTTTAAGGTTCGCTACGACCGTGAAGGCCATCTGTGGATGGGAGGTCTGGACGGTGACCTGGTGCAGCTGACGGCAGACGGTCCGCGCTATTATCCCGTGCACTATGTGAAAGACATGCTTCAGTTGTCTGACGACTGCATGGCCATCGCCACTACCTATGGCATTTACCTAATACATCCGAAGACGGGAAAGACCGTCAAACTGAACTATACCCCTGCCGGCGAGAAAGATGTCAATGAATTTGTGCATACCCTCTTCTTAGACAACGAGAAAGACTTATGGATAGGCACTGACGGCGGCGGAATCTATATCTACGACCTGCAAAGCAAGCATGTGCGTCACCTGACCATGCAGAACGGACTGACGTCGAATTTCGTGAACAGCATCAGTAAGGATGTGATGGGTAGAATCATCATTGCCACCGAGCGCGGACTGGCCTTTGCCGACCCCAAGGATCCCTCGCATATCGTAGGTGTGAACTACTGCTACGGCGTGGATCGTGAATACTCCAGCCGTGCCATCATTAACATGAGCGACGGCAATATAGCGTTAGGTTCCACAACGGGTGCCTTAGTGGTGAATCCGCAACATATTCAGGCCATAAACTATACGGCGAAGCTGAACATCTTAGGTATCAGCTGCGAGGGAGACGACTGCGACACCTTCAAGGATCATATTCACCAGCAGCTGACCAAGAAGAAACTGTATCTGTCGTATGGTCAGCGTACCTTTGACCTGCTTTTCGAGGCTATCAACCTGCGCAACCAGTCGGACATTGTCTATCAATATAAGGTTGATAAAGGACAGTGGAGCACTCCTTCTGCTCAGCAATACATTCGCTTTACGAGCATGGAGGCTGGCGAGCACCAGTTGGTGCTGCGTTGTGTTAGCAGAACCTGCGGTGCGGTGCTTGACGAGGTGACGCTGACTGTTTCCATTGGTCAGCCGTGGTGGAACTCCTGGTGGATGTGGTGTGTCTATATCATCCTCCTTGGGCTGATCATCTACGGTGCCTGGCGCATCCATCAGCTGCACGAGAAGTATGTGCGCTTGGTACTTGCCAATCCCGGTCTGAGTGGTTATGCCGTGCAGCATGTAGAGCCTGTCGCCGTTGATGCCTCGCCGGAGGAACAGCAGGAGCCGGATGACAGTGGCGCGTTTATCAGTCAGGCCACACAGCTGGTGATTGACAACCTCTCCGATGCTGATTTTACCATCGACCGCCTGTGCAGGGAGATGGCCATGAGTCGCACGCTGTTCTATGTGAAACTGAAGTCGTACACGGGTAAGTCACCACAGGACTTCATACGCATCATCCGACTGGAACGTGCTGCCGCCCTGTTGCGTAGTGGCAAACAGGTGACCGAAGTTGCTGCACTGACGGGCTTTGACAATCCTAAGTATTTCAGTACGGTATTCAAGAAGTATTTCGGAGTGTCACCGTCAAAATACTAAAGACGAAAGGTATGAAAACTGACAAAATAAGGTTTCAAAGCTATCAACTTTTAGTTTTGAAACCTTTTTTGCAAGCATTCAGACCCTTCTGATATATATAAAGAGTAACTTTGCAGCACAAAAAGAATTTAAAAACGAAAACGCTATGAAGAAAAGAAACGTCATTGCCTTGTGGTGCGGTTTGCTCTTTGCAAGCTTGCTGCCTGTTACCGTCTGTGGTCAGCCAACCGCACAGGAGTGGAACAAGGGTGTTGTGGGATGGAATTTAGGTAACCAGTTTGAGTGCTCTGCACCCGGACAGGATGGTGAGTCGATGCAGATAGGTATGCCGGAGAACAGCATCAAGGCTGAGACGGCGTGGGGCAATCCCGTCGTCACGAAGAAGACCATCAAGGCCGTCAAGGAGGCAGGCTTCAATGCCATCCGTATTCCCATTCGCTGGCAGTGCCACATTACCAATACTGCTGCCATGAGCATCGACAAGACCTGGCTGGCACGTATCAAGGAAGTGGTAGGCTGGTGTCTGAGCAATGACCTGAAGGTGATTATCAACGTACATCACGACAAATGGCTGGAGGCCCGTCCCTATTATAAGAATAAGGACGAGAACAACCAGAAGCTGGCCCTGCTGTGGATGAACATCGCCAATGAGTTTGCCAACTACGACTATCGTGTGGCCTTTGCAGGAACTAATGAGGTACACGTGCGTGACAACTGGGGTAAGCCCGAGCCGGAGAACCTGGCAGTGCAGAACAGCTACAACCAGACCTTCATCGATATTGTCCGTTCGTTAGGGGGCAATAACCAGAAGCGTCACCTCATTGTGCAGACCTACGTGTGCAACCCCGACTTTGGACTGTATAACGGCGATTTCATTATTCCTACTGACGTGGAGGGTAATGGCAACAAATACATGAGCGTGGAGTTCCACTATTATACCCCTTGGGACTATGCTGGAGAGTGTAAGTTCAACTACTGGGGACAGCCTTCGAAGGACAAGGGCCTGGAGGTTTCTCCCAGCGACGAGAAGACGATGGTTGACTTTCTGAATCGTGTTGTCAGCACCTGGGGCGACAAGGGTCTTGGCCTGGTTATGGGCGAGTGGGGCGTTACCGACCGCCAGAAGGCTGGACAGACAGATGCCATCCATGAGAACATGACCTACTATTGCAAGTTCCTGATTAGTGAGACGCTGAAGCGCGGCATCTCGACCTTCATCTGGGACAACAACACCTTTGGCAGCGGTCCGGAACACTTCGGCATATTCGACCGCAAGGCCAGCATGAAGGTGAAGGCTCCCTGGATTCTGCAGGGAATTATGGAAGGTAAGAAGTAAGATGTCTGAGGTAAGAAGTTAGAGAATAAAATAAATAAAAAGACACAATAATGAAAAAGACATTCATTTCCCTGGCTATGATAGCCATGACGATGCTGGCCTTTACCGCCTGCAGCACAAAGAGTGAGACAAACGATGTAAACAACTTCCGCATCCAGCGCGGTACCAATGTCAGTCATTGGCTGTCGCAGTCGGAAGAGCGGGGTGAGGCCCGTCGCCAACACATTCAGGAGGACGACTTCGAGCGCCTGGCACAGTTGGGCTTCGACTTCGTACGCCTGCCCATTGACGAGGTGCAGTTCTGGGACGAAGAGGGTAACAAACTGCCCGAGGCTTGGGACTTGATGGTCAATGCCATCAACTGGGCTCAGAAGCATCACCTGCGCACCATCGTTGACCTGCATATTATCCGTTCGCACTACTTCAACGCATCGTTGGAGGGCAAGGGTGACGAGAATACTCTCTTTTCTTCAGAGAAGGCGCAGCAGGACCTGATAGAGATGTGGTATCAGCTGTCTGATGTGTTGAAGGGCTACAGCAACGACTCCGTGGCATACGAGTTCATGAACGAGCCCGTTGCCGATGATCACGAGCAGTGGAACCAGCTCATTGTCAAGGTTCATAAGGCACTGCGTGAGCGTGAACCTCAGCGCACACTGGTGATCGGAAGCAACCTGTGGCAGGGCTACGAGACTATCAAATATCTGAAGGTTCCTGAGAACGACAAGAACATCATCCTCTCCTTCCACTACTACAACCCCATGATCCTCACTCACTACGGTGCTTGGTGGACCCCCATCGGCAAATATACCGGCAAGGTGAACTATCCTGGTGTGCTTGTGTCGAAGGAAGACTATGACGCCCAGACTCCTGAGGTGAAGAAACTGTTGGACGAAAATCATTACACCACACAGGTCTGGGACATCGACAAGATTCGTGAGGACTTCAAGGACGCCATTGCCGCTGCCAAGAAGTACAACCTGCAGCTGTTCTGCGGTGAGTGGGGTGTCTATGAGCCCGTTGATCGTGAGCTGGCCTATAAGTGGACGAAGGATATGCTGACCGTGTTCAAGGAGAACAACATTGCCTGGACTACTTGGTGCTATGATGCCGACTTCGGTTTCTGGGACCAGCAGAAGAACGACTTCAAGGACAAGGGTCTTGTTGACTTGCTGATGGAGAAGTAGGATTTTAGTTTACAGTTTACAGATTACAGATTATGAAGACATTCGGACATTTTGACGATAAAAATCGCGAGTACGTCATTACCGACCCCGCTACCCCGTTCCCCTGGATTAACTACTTAGGCAATGAAGACTTCTTCGGGCTCATCAGCAATACTGCCGGTGGCTACGACTTCTATAAAGATGCCAAGTTCCGTCGCATCACACGCTATCGCTACAACGGCGTACCTATGGATGCCGGTGGTCGTTACTTCTACATCAACGACGGCGGTACTGTATGGAATCCAGGTTGGAAACCCTGTAAGACTCCCCTCGACAGCTACGAGTGCCGTCATGGCATGAACTATACCCGCATTACGGGTAGCAAGAACGGTGTAGAGGCCAGTGTGCTCTTCTTCGTGCCTTTGAAGACCTGGGCAGAAGTGCAGAAACTGACCTTGAAGAACACCACAAACGCTGTCAAGACGCTGAAGCTCTTCTCCTTCACGGAGTGGTGCTTATGGAATGCAGCTACCGATATGGAGAACTTCCAGCGCAACTGGTCCACCGGTGAGGTGGAGATAGAGAAGACCGTGCTCAACGGCTCTTCCGTTGAGACCACCGCCATCTACCACAAGACCGAGTACAAGGAGCGCCGTAACCACTATGCCTACTATGCCCTAACCAATGCCAAGGCCGATGGCTTCGATACTGACCGTGAGTCGTTCATTGGCCTTTACAATGGTTTCGAGGCTCCCCAGTGCGTCATGAATGGCAAACCGGCTATGAGTGTTGCTCATGGTTGGAGTCCTATTGCCTCACACTATGTGGAGGTAACCCTGCAGCCTGGCGAGAGTCGCGACTTCATTTTCGTGTTAGGCTATGCCGAGAACGAGCAGGAGAAGAAGTATGTGCTCAGCGGTTCACCCGCTGAGGGAACACTCATTACTTCGCTTGGCGACCTCGACCATACTATTATAAATAAGGAGAAGGCCCATGCTGTAATAGAGCGTTTTGCGACCGTTGAGGCTGTCGATGCCGCCTTTGCAGAGTTATGCCGCCTATGGGATGACCTGCTGTCACGCTTCACCGTCAAGAGCAGCGACGAGCGTCTGAACCGCATGGTAAACATCTGGAACCAGTATCAGTGCATGATTACCTTCTGCTTCTCACGCTCTGCCTCGTTCTTCGAAAGCGGCGTAGGTCGTGGAATGGGTTTCCGCGACAGCAATCAGGACTTGGTGGGTTTCGTCCATCAAGTGCCCAGTCGTGCCCGTCAGCGCATCATAGATATTGCTTCCACACAGTTCCCCGATGGTGGCTGCTATCACCAGTACCAGCCCCTCACCAAGCGTGGCAACAATGATATTGGCGGCGGTTTCAACGACGATCCCTGCTGGCTTATCTTCGGTACAGTGGCATACGTCAAAGAAACGGGCGACTACTCTATTCTCGATGAGATGGTGCCCTTTGACAACCAGCCCGGTACGGAGGTGACGCTTATGGAACACCTGCGCATCTCGTTCGACCATGTAGTGAACAACCTCGGTCCTCACGGACTGCCACTCATTGGTCGTGCCGATTGGAACGACTGTCTGAATCTGAACTGCTTCTCTTGGGACCCCAATGAGAGTTTCCAGACTACGGAGAACAACAGCGAAGGCTCCAAGGCTGAGAGCCTGATGATTGCCGGTTTGTTTGTGTTTACGGGCAAGCAGTATGTGGAGCTTTGCGAGAAGATGGAGAAGAAAGAGGAGGCCCAACGCGCCCAGCGCCACCTCGACGCTATGACCGAGGCTGTGAAGCAGCACGGCTGGGATGGCGAATGGTATCTGCGTGCCTACGACTTCTACGGCAACAAGATTGGCAGTAACGAGAACGAAGAAGGCAAGATATTCATTGAGTCGCAGGGCTTCTGCACCATGGCAGGCATCGGACAAGAGGATGGCATGGTAGATAAGGCACTCGATGCATGTAAGCAGTATCTCGACTGTCCTCACGGCATGGTGCTCAACCATCCTGCCTTCACCCGTTATCACGTGGAGATGGGTGAGATAAGCACCTATCCTGCGGGCTACAAGGAGAATGCTGGCATCTTCTGCCATAACAATCCGTGGGTCATCATCGGTGAGACGGTGGCTAAGCGTGGCAACGATGCCTGGGAACACTATACCAAGATTTGTCCGGCATGGATTCAGGACCAGCAGCTGCACAAGGTGGAACCTTACGTCTATTGCCAGATGGTGGCTGGTAAGGATGCCGCCAAGCCTGGTGAAGGCAAGAACTCGTGGCTTACGGGTACTGCCGCCTGGAACTGGCTGACCATTACGCAGTTTATCTTAGGTATCAAGCCTACCTTCGACGGTTTGGAGATAGACCCCTGCATTCCCTCTACGCTCAAGGAGTATAGCGTGAAGCGTACCCTGCGTGGTGCCGAGTTCGATATCACCGTGAAGAACCCCAATGGCAAGCAGAGCGGTGTTAGCCGCATGATGCTCGACGGTTCACCCGTCGAAGGTACCATCATCAAGGCTACCCCCGGTCATCACACTATCGAGGTCATCATGTAATAGTTTACAGTTTACAGTTTACAGTTTACAGTTTACAGTTTACAGTTTACGGTTTACAGTTTACGGTTTACAGTTTATGGCAAAACTAAGAGAAAAAATTGGATATGCGCTGGGCGATGCCGCAGCGGGTGGCATTACGTGGAAGGTCATGTCCATTGCCTTCCCACTGTTCTTCACCAACGTCTTCGGACTGACCGTAGCCGATACGGCCATGCTGATGCTCATAGCCCGTATGTTCGATGTGGTGACCGACCCTGTCATGGGTTCTCTGGCTGACCGCACCCAGAGTCGTTGGGGCACCTATCGCCCTTGGCTCATCTTTGGTGCCGTGCCTTTGGGACTTGTCTTCGCTCTGTTGCTCTATACACCGGAGTTCGGACCTGTAGGTAAGCGCATCTGGGCATATACCCTCTATCTGCTCATGATGGTGGTCTATACCGCCGTTAACGTGCCTTACGGCTCGCTGTTGGGCGTGATGACTGCCGACGATAACGAGAAGAACCAGTTCTCCTCCTTCCGCATGGTAGGTGCATACGCCATGGGCTTCATTACCCTGCTGTCGTTCCCCTATCTGCAGAAGATGGTGGGTGGTACTGAACAGCACCAGTATGCTGTGTTGGGAGCTTTCTTTGGCATCATTGCCACGCTGGGTACGCTGGCCTGCGGACTGCTCACCAAGGAGCGTCTGAAACCCGTCCGTGCCGAGAAATTCTCGCTGAAGCCCTTTGCTGACCTGTTCCGCAATAAGCCCTGGATTTACCTGACGCTTATCGGCATCTGCATGAACTTCTTCAACGGTTTTCGCTATGCCGTGGCAGGCTATATGTTTGAATACTGTCTGCATGGCGACGTGACGGTGAGCGGCTTGATTATCAACTACACCGTCTTCATGACCTTCGGTGAGCTGACCTGTATGATTTTCGGAGGCGTGTCGCCCGTGTTCACCAAGTGGATAGGCTCCAAGCGCAAGGCATTTATATGGGCAGCAGTCATCTGTGTGGTGACCAGCATCCTATTCTTCTTCATACCTATGGATGCCGCCTACATCTGGGTGTTGGTAGGCATTGTGGTGCTGACCAGCATAGGCATAGGTCTCTATTCGCCCCTACTATGGTCGATGTATGCCGACGTGGCTGACTATGCCACAGAGCAGAACGGCACCTCATCGACGGGTGTCATCTTCTCCAGCGGCACCATGTCGCAGAAGTTTGGCACCGCCATCAGCGGTTCTCTGGTAGCCCTCTTCCTAGGTATTGCCGGCTTTGTTTCAGGTACAGACCCCGTGACAGACCAGACCATCGTCACCATCACCGACCCCGTAGCCGTGAACGAGATGATATGGTCGCTGTTCTCCATCTTCCCGGCAGTCATTGCCGTCATCATGATTGGGTTGCTCTATCTCTATCCGATCAAAAAGTAAGAGGCAAGCAAGTATTTAGTTAGAATACTATCAAAAAGAGGTCTGAATACTGACATGTTTCAGTTTTCAGACCTTTTTTGTACGCTATCGAACCTACCTTTTTATATATTGCCGTACCTTTGCACTCGGATTTGAAAATCTACAGCGAGAAAAAACTGACAGATAACTAACGAACAAAAAAAAGACAAATTAATTATGAAGAAGATTTTAACTTTACTGATGCTGAGCATCTTTGCAGTGATGAACGTTAACGCCGCCGAACAGACGCTGTGGGAAGGCAGCACTGACATCAACTGGGGCAACAGCAATGTGCTTATCCCTACAACTGAAATGGCAGAGGTACCCGTGGGTGCCACCATTCGCCTCTCTTACGAGCTGGTGGACATGCCTGAAAACTACCATGCCATGCGCATTACTACTAATTGGTGGGGCGAAAATCCTGAGGACGACCTCGTAGCGCAGTTCAGCCTGTCTTCAGAGACCCCGAGCACCTACGAATTTACTTACTCGGAAGCCTGTAAGGCTCTTGTTGACCAGCGTGAAGGCATGCTCATCGTGGGCTATGGCTACAAGCTGACCAAGGTGGAGGCTGTCACAGGAAGTGCTGGCGATGAGGAAGTTGCACTCTGGGAGGGTGAACATGCCATTGACTGGAAAACGGCCTGGGAACCCAACAATCTGGATCAGCCTATCCTTACCAAGGAAGAGTTTGCCGGCTATGAAGTAGGTCAGAAACTTTATTTCTATTTCACCACTCCTAATGTCGAGGACTATTACCTGGTGCGCTTCACGTCGTGGAAACAGCAGGAGAAGGGACTGGGTCTGGACGACTATAACGTCAGTTACAAGGCCACGGGAACCATCAAGATAACGCTGGAGGTGACCGACGCCCTCAAGGAGAAGGTGGCAGGAACGGCCGAGGACGGCGGTTTTGTAATCAGCGGCCATGGCGTGACGGTTGTCAAGGTCAGCAAGCCCAAGGAACAGACACCTACCTCCATTGCTGGCGTGAAGGGACAGCAGACCGCCAGTATGCAGTATTACACCTTAGGCGGTCAGCGGGTGGATAAGCCCACAAAGGGCCTGTATATTGTGAATGGCAAAAAGGTACTCTTTAAATAAAGGTATAGAGATAGATATATTTAGCAGTTTGTTTTAGTAGTTTTTAAGCAGAGGAAACATGAGAAAGTACTGCATGTTCCTGATGAGTATGTTGGTTGTGCCAGTGATGGCGCAACCAACTGCTCGTCAGTGGAATGCCCAAGTGACAGCAGGCTGGAATCTGGGCAATCAGTTAGAGTGCTCACCGTCAGGGTGGAATAATGAATCGACAAGCCTTGGCTGTCCTGCTAATCACATGCAAGCTGAAACTGAATGGGGCAATCCCGCCATCACACAACAGACGCTGCAGGCTGTGAAGGATGCTGGCTTCAATGCCGTGCGCATTCCCGTGCGCTGGCAGTGCCACATTACCGATGCCGAGACGATGACTGTTAGTGCTGAATGGATGCAGCGCGTGAAGGAAGTGGTAGGCTATGCTACGGAGTTGGGAATGAAGGTGATTATCAATACCCATCATGACAAGTGGCTGGAGAGTCGTCCTACTAATTATTTCAAAGATAATAACAACCAAAAGTTGGCGTTGCTTTGGACGAATATTGCCAACGCCTTCAAAGACTATGACTATTATCTTGCTTTTGCGGGTACTAATGAGGTACATGTACCAAACAACTGGAATGCCCCCACTGATGAGAACCTCAGTGTTCAAAACAGCTATAACCAGACATTTGTCAACGCCGTGAGGGCAACAGGCGGCAATAACCTGAAACGCCATCTCATCGTGCAGACCTATGCCTGTGATCCAGTCTTTGGAATCAACGGGAAACTCGTGGTGCCTACTGATATTGAAGGTAACAATCATGACTTTATGAGCGTGGAGTTTCATTATTATAAGCCATTTGAATATTGTGGTGGCACACCAGCCTCGGAAGGAGGCGTGTACTATTGGGGGCAGGAATATTCAAAATATGGTAAGGCGTCTGACAGCAAGGAGTCTGCTATGCGTAACGCCTTCCAGGACTTCGCTGATGAATGGGGCGCACAAGGACTGGGCGTCGTCATGGGCGAGTGGGGCGTCAGCGACCATTGGCTGACCACCTACAAGGACGTGATGCGTGAGAATATGACCTACTATTGCAAGACACTTGTTACGGAAGCACGTCAGCGTGGTATCAGCACCTTCGTGTGGGACAACAACAGCTTTGGGAACGGCTCAGAGAAGTTTGGCATCTTTAATCGCCATAGCAATATGACGCTTGTCGCTGATTGGACGGTGACGGGAATTCAGGAGGGTGTTGCCGCAACAGGCATAGAAGAGGTGACAGCGAACGGTCTCCGACAGCCTGTAAAAGTCCGCAAGATATTACACCATGGCAGGCTGCTCATACAGAAAGACGATAAGAATTATACGTTGCAAGGGTATGAATACTGACAAAAGAGGGTTTGAAAACTATTATTTTCAGTAATCAAACCTTTTTTGAAAGACATCAAACCCAACAAACATTAAAAAGTATGTACCTTTGTGCTCGAAATTGAAACAATATCTGAAAAAGCGATAATTCGAGAAAATAACATATTATAACTAACAAAAAATTACACATGAACAAAAAAACATTGCTTCTCTGCCTGCTGAGCGCAGGCATGATGTGGACACCGGCGGCAGCTGCTGTTACGGAACTCCACGCTAACATGGCAGTGGCAGGCCCCGACGACCAGGTTATTACTGGTACGGTTGAGGATGCTAATGGTCCTATGATTGGCGCAACGGTCAAGGTGGTGGGTGCTACTCAAGGTACGGTCACCGACTTGGACGGTAATTTTAGACTGAAGTGTAAGCCTGGCGATATGCTGGAGGTGAGCTACGTGGGTTACAATCCCGTACAGATGAAGGCTCGTCAGGGCATGAAGGTCATGATGGCTGAAGACAAGACCCAGCTTAGTGAGGTTGTCGTTACAGCTTTAGGTATTAAGCGTGAGCGTAAGGCTCTGGGTTACGCCCTCTCTGAGGTGAAGGGTGAGGACCTGCAGAAAGCCAAGGAAACCAACGTGGTGAACTCACTGGCTGGTAAGGTGGCAGGTCTGGTGGTTCAGAACACCGCCAGCGGTGCCTCTGGTTCCACTCGCGTACTGTTGCGTGGTAATACGGAAATGACGGGTGACAACCAGCCGTTGTACGTGGTGGACGGCGTGCCTTTGGATAATACCAACTTTGGTAGTGCAGGCACAGCCGGTGGTTACGACCTCGGTGACGGTATCTCAGCCATCAATCCTGATGATATTGAGAACATGACTGTGCTGAAAGGCCCTGCCGCTTCTGCTCTATATGGTAGCCGTGCCTCTCACGGTGTGATTCTGATTACCACCAAGAAGGCGGAGAAGGACAAGATAGGCATAGAGTACAATGGCTCGATGACCTTTGACGTGCAGAACGCCATGTGGGACGACATCCAGCAGGTTTATGGTATGGGTTATAATGGACAGTTCAGCAAGACCGCTACTTCTGGTACAAATATGAGCTGGGGTCCCAAGGCCGACAATCAGATGGTAGAGTATTTTGACGGCATAAAGCGTCCTTTCCAGATGTATAAGGACAATACCTCTAACTTCTTCCGCACGGGTATCACTGCACAGAATACTGCTGTCCTGTCTGTCAACTCTGGTAAGACGGGTGTCCGTTTCTCTTTCACTGACATGCGCAATAAGGACATTCTGCCCAAGACCCACATGTTCCGTGATAACTTTAGCCTGCGTGTCAACACAACAGCTGGTAAGTTCGACCTCGACTTCAGTGCTAACTATACGCATGAGAATGTTACCAACCGTCCTGCACTGGGCGACTCTCAGAGCAACGTCGGTAAGAACCTGATGACACTCGCCGGCACCTATAACCAGGAGTGGCTGCAGCACTATCAGAACTCTGACGGTACCTACGCTAACTGGAACGGCAACGACCAGTATAACATCAACCCCTATTGGTCACTCTATAAGAATGGTAACAAGACGAAGAAGGATGTCTTCCGCTTCACTGCCAAGGCTATCTATAATTTTGACGAGCACTTGAAGATTCAGGGTACCATCGGTACTGACCTCAACAAGATGCACTTCGAAGACTATATTGCCAAGACAACTCCTGGAAACAATGCCGGTACGATGTCAAGACAGATCTTCAACAACCGCACCATCAATGCTGAGTTGCTGGCCCTGTATAACAACCAGTGGGGTGACTTCGACTTCAATGCGACCTTAGGTGGCAATATCTTCAAGGTGGACAACCTGACAGATATGATGTCTGGTCTGAATCAGCAGATGCCTAATGTGGTGTCCATCACCAACTATGGTGAGCACAGCGTACAGCAGTCTTCTTATACCAAGCAGATTAACTCTATCTACGGCTCTGCAAGCGTAGGCTATATGCATACATACTATTTGGAAAGCACGCTGCGTGGTGACAAGTCGTCAACACTGCCTACTAATAATAATGTATATGTATATCCTTCTGTTTCTGCCAGCGTCGTGTTCTCTGAGTTCATCAAGAACAAGGATATCATCAACTATGGTAAGTTCCGCGCTTCGTTTGCTCAGGTAGGTAGCGATACCGATCCCTATCAGGTGATTACCAGCTACACGAAGAGCAAGTATGCTTATCCCGACTACGCCATGACGATGATTAGCAATACGGTTCGTCCTAATCCCGACCTGAAGCCTACTCGCACCAATTCATTTGAGTTAGGTGTCGAGATGAAGTTCTTCCACAACCGCTTGGGATTGGATGTCACTTACTACAACCAGGTCTCTAAAGACCAGATTATTGCTCTTGCCTCTTCTGCTCCATCAGGCTACGCTTATCGCCTCATCAATGCCGGTAAGATTGAGAACAAGGGTATCGAAATCGCCCTCAATGGTCGTGTGCTCGACTACAAGGGCTTTGCATGGGATGCTGGCATCAACTTCTCCAAGAACTCTAACAAGGTGAAGGAGCTTGTACCCGGCATGGATTACTTCGAAATAGAGAAGGCATCGTGGTGTGGCGTCTCTGTAGGTGCAGAGGTAGGTAAGAACTTCGGTTCTATCGTAGGTAAGGACTTCAAGCGTACTGCCGACGGTCAGGCCATCATCAATGCTGAGACAGGTCTTCCCGAGGTGGACGATAACCTGCACACACTGGGTAATGCTTCTTGGGACTGGACAGGTGGTTTCTATTCTACCTTTACTTATAAGAACTTCAAGCTTTCTGCAGGCTTCGACGTGAAGGTAGGTGCCGACCTCTTCTCTATGTCTATGCGCTCAGCTTATCAGACGGGTAAGGCCAATGAGACCTTGCAGGGCCGTGAGGAATGGTATCAGTATCAGGAGGAAGTTGCTGCAGGTAAGTCAGCTACACCTCGTGGTTTCGTTGCTCCTGGCGTGATTCAGAATGCTGACGGCAGCTTCCGTCCTAACGATATTCCCGTGAACCCCGAAAAGTATTGGGACCACGTGGCTACCAACTGCCCCTCTCAGTTCATCTATGACAACTCTTATGTAAAGTGTCGTGAGATTACCTTCGGTTACACCTTCCCTGAAAAGATGCTGACTCCGCTCAAGGTCGTGAAGAGCCTGAGCCTGAGCTTCGTGGCTCGTAATCCCTTCATCATCTGGAAGCGTATTCCCAACATCGATCCCGACTCTGGCTACAATACCTCTGGCATGGGACTTGAGTATGGTTCTCTGCCCTCACGCCGCAGCTATGGTTTCAATGTTAATGTTAAATTCTAATTGAAGGAGGAAAGAAACAATGAAAATGAAGAATATCAAGAACTTTGCTGCCTTGGTAGTGCTTGGTTGTGGCTTGATGACCATCAGTTCATGCAGTGATAGCTACATGGATGATATCAACACCGATAAGACCAAGACTTTGCAAACCGACCCCAATGGTCAGTTGACGACAGCACTGTTGCAGACCTACGGTGACTTCGGACTGATGGATACCTACCGCAGCTACATCACAGGTTTTACGCAGTATTTTGCCGGTGGATGGAACGTCAGCAAATACGCTGGCAGCGTACACTTTGAAGACGACCAGGCACGTCTCATTTGGGATCAGTACTATACAATTGCTATCAAGAACTTGCGCGATGCTATTGCCCACACGAATGACAAACCCAATCTGAACGCTGTGCTGCGCATTCACCGCGTCTATCTGATGTCGGTGCTGACGGATATCTATGGTGATATCCCTTGTATGTCAGTCATTGAGGGCTTGGATAAGGATTTGGCTACTCCCTCTTACGACACGCAGAAGGACATCTATAATTGGTTCTTCACTGAGTTGAAGGCCTGCGTATCTCAGTTGGGCACAGGCAATGATATCATTACTGGTGACGTGACCAATTATATTGGTGACGTAGATTTGTGGAAGAAGTATGCAAACTCTCTGCGTATGCGCTTTGCCATGCGTATCTCCGACGTTGATGAGACCAAGGCCAGGAGTGAGTTCGAGGCTGCCTATAGCGATGCCGGCGGCTACATCTCCTCTGCCAAGGAGGATGCTTACATCAAGTATGCCAACTTCTCATATACATACTATGACGGAGCCCGCGATTATGACTTCCGCGTCAATGCGTTGGGTGAGATTCTCTATGGCCAGGATCCAGCATCTCCCTCTTCTTTGATTAGTGCAACGCTGTATGAGTATCTGAATGACAATAACGACCCGCGTCGTGACAAGATTTGCCACCACTATATTAACCTGAAGCGCAGCCAGATTAAGCCTGACAGACAGGGTAATGTAGATGTCACGAAGGAGGTCTCTGACTATCTCGCAGCCGAGGGTAAGTCGGTTACGCCATGTTATCCCGGATATGCATGGTACAGCACGAACAGTGACTTGAAGATTGAATGGCTCTCTGCGCCAAGCAATGACAAGATTCCTACTCTGGCGAAACTCGTAAAGCAGGATCCTGAGGCTGGTTACGACAAGAACAACTATCCTGTACGCATGATGCGTCCCTGGCTGTCTATTGATTTCTGTCAGCCTGACCGCGCTGGTGTTCTGATGACCTATGCTGAGGTGGAGCTTCTGTTGGCTGAGGCTGCCAGCAAAGGTTGGTCCGTAACAGGTACTGCCGTGGATCACTATAAGACCGGTACAGCAGAAGCTATTCGTCACATCAACAAATACTATATGCAGAGTGACAATGTCATTACCGAAACCGATATTACGACTTATGTTGATGCAATGGCTGGTAAGTATGACTTTACTGACAAGGAGAAGGCTCGTGAGGCTATCAACCTGCAGGCTTGGATTCTGCACATGATGAACCCTGCAGAGGGATGGGCTAACCTGCGTCGTTCAGACTATCCTAAGCTGTACAACCGTGAGTCATTGGGCCATAATAAGGACTTTACCTATGATGATGGCAGTCTGGATACACCTACCCGTCTCTGTTATCCTATTCTGGAGAAGAAGTACAACAGTGCCAACTATCAGGCTGCTCTTGATCGCATGGGCGGCAAGGATGACTGGCACAAGCAACTCTGGTGGGATAGATTTGATATTCATACTAAGAACTATGTGACACCTGAATAATAATATCGTAATCATCTAAAAAGAACAAATATTATGACTATCAAGAATATGATTATGGCAGGTCTCGTGTGCTGCGGTTTTGCTGCAGCCCTCACGAGCTGCTCAAAAGACACGGAGGCATTCTACACCGTCTCAGATGATGATACGCCCCGAATACTGAACGATGATTTGAATGCAGGCTACGAGGTAAACCGTAACGAAAATTTTGTGTTGGATATCTTGGTGACACCTGCCGATATGACTACGCTTAAATGGTATGACGGTGACAGGCTTGTGTTCCAAGGCAGAACCATCAATCAGAAATTTGAGGCTGGTGACTACAAAATGAAAATCGTAGCCACGACAGTGAAAGGTAAAGAGACTTATCGTACCTTTAACCTCACAGTAAAGTCTATTGATGGTGACCCTGTGGCTACCAGCACGGCTATTAGCGAACGTTTGGCAAAGGCTGGTCAGACTGTCAAGCTGCATGGTGACAATCTCTCTAACATCACCAAGGTGTCAGTTGGCGATCGTAAGGTTGACGCTACCTACAACGCTGCTGAGAAGTGTGTGGAATATACCGTTCCTGCTGACCTTGCCAATGGCACCTATCGTGTGTCGCTCATAGACAATGAAAACAACTCTTATGGCGCTGGCACGCAGTCTGTTGTTACAAAGCCTACATTTAATAAAACAACCATCTCAGGTTTGATGAACGGAGGTTCGTTGGATTTGGAGGGTGTGCTGCTTGATCAGGTGACTGCTGTGGCCGTAGATGGTAAGGATTGTGCTATTACCGCCAAGAGCGACAGCAAACTGACCATCACTGTTCCTGCCTTGAAAGAAGGTGCCTACAGCTTCAAGGCTACTACGGCAAGCGGAGAAGTTGCTCAGTTCTACAACGATGGCGAACTGGCAACAGAGGGACAGTACAGGATTTCTTCTGAGATTGACTTGCTGGAAGGCAACTTCATCATTGACTGGGATGCTGCAATATGCCATCTGAATCCCGATAAATTGGAGGCTGTTCCCGTAGGTGCCACCATCAAGATATATTATGAGGTGCCTGCTGCCGAATATCATAACCTCCGCATCATTACCAACTGGTGGAACGACGTTCCCGGAGGTGCTCAGATTGACGTCAAGGACGATACGCCTAATCCATACGAACTTCAATATACACAGGAGTTCAAGAACATGGTGATGGAACAAGGTGGTATGTCATGCGTAGGATTCGGTTATACTGTGAAGCGCATCAGCTATAAATAACATGATATGAGAAGACAAATCTTATTATTTATACTACTATTCGTGGTCTTTGCATCTCAAGTGGGTGCAAAGACCGCTTTTTCTCTTCAGGACGTAGAACGGCTGTTGCAGCGCATGACCCTGGAGGAAAAGATTGGCCAGATGCTGCAGCTGAACATCGATACGCTGGGCGAGGGTGTCGGTGACGACTTCCGATTGGACGAGAAGAGGCTTCACGAGGCCATTGCCGTTTATAAGGTGGGTTCTGTCCTGAACACCCCCGGACCTGTGGCGATGTCAACAAAGCACTGGCAGGAGATAGTGAGCCGTATTCAGGAGGTATCAATGAAGGAGATTGGTATTCCCTGTCTCTACGGACTGGATATGAATCATGGCGCCTCCTATACACAAGGTGCTACGTTCTTTCCGCAGAACATCAATATGGGTGCCACGTTCAACCCTGCGCTGACCGAGGAGGCCGGACGCATCACCGGTTACGAGACGCGTGCTTCCGACTGCCCCTGGACGTTCTGTCCTACGGTCGATCTGAGCCGCGACCCCCGCTGGCCGCGCGTCTGGGAGAACTTCGGCGAGGATGCCTTGCTGAATGCCATTATGGGCAGTGCTGCCGTCCGCGGCTTCCAGGGCAACGACCGCAACCACGTGGATGCCTTCCACATTGCTGCCTGCGGCAAGCACTATCTTGGTTATGGTTCGCCGCGAACCGGTAAGGACCGTACACCGGCTTATATACCTGAGAGTGAGGTGCGCGAGAAATGCTTCGCTCCCTTCAAGGCGATGGTCGAGGCTGGTATGCTGTCTGTGATGGTCAATTCCGGCTCCATCAACGGCCAGCCCGTGCACGCCAGTCACAAGTACCTCACCGAGTGGCTCAAGGCGGGTTTGAACTGGGATGGCATGATCATTACCGACTGGGCGGACATCAACAACCTCTACCTGCGCGAACATGTGGCCCGCGACAAGAAAGACGCTATCCGCATGGCCATCAATGCAGGCATCGATATGTCTATGGAACCTTACGATTTGCAGTTCTGCACCCTGCTCAAGGAACTGGTGCTGGAGGGCAAGGTCAGTCAGAGCCGTATCGACGATGCTGTGCGCCGCATACTCACGCTGAAGTGGCGTCTGGGACTCTTCGACCAGCCCAACACTGGCAAGGGAAATGCCTATGCCGACTTCGGTTCGGAGCAGTTTGCCAAGGTGGCGCTACAGGCCGCCGAGGAGAGCATGATTCTCCTGAAGAACGAGTCTGATATCTTACCTCTTACCTCTCACTCCTCACCTCTAAGAATGTTGGTCACCGGTCCCAATGCCAACCAGATGCGCTGTCTCAACGGTGGCTGGAGCTATACGTGGCAGGGTCACAAGACAGACCGCTACACCCAGCAGTATAACACCATTTATGAGGCTCTTGTCAATCGCTTCGGCAGCAGCAATGTCGTGTTGGAACAAGGCGTAACCTATGTGCCTGAAGGTGCTTATGATGAAGAGGATGCCTCACGCATTGACCAGGCTGTCCGTGCTGCACAGGGTGTTGACGTTATCATTGCCTGCGTGGGTGAAAACTCCTATACCGAGACGGTGGGCAACCTTTCCGACCTCGCATTGTCCGACAACCAGCGCCGCTTGGTGAAAGCCCTGGCACAAACGGGCAAACCCATCGTCCTCGTGCTCAACGAGGGTCGTCCGCGACTCATCAGCGACCTGGAACCGCTCTGCAAGGCCGTTGTCAACATCCTGTTGCCGGGCAACTACGGTGCTGATGCCTTGGCGCGTCTGCTGGCTGGCGATACCAACTTCTCGGGTCGTATGCCCTATACCTATCCCCGCAACTCAGCCGAGCTGACCACTTACGACTATCGTGTCAGTGAGCATTGCGAGCGCATGGCAGGAGCCTACGATTACGATGCCACCGTCAATGTGCAGTGGCCCTTCGGCTTTGGCTTGAGCTACACGACATTTGCCTATAGCCATCTGCGTATCGACAAGCAGCACTTCACCAAGGACGACGTGCTGACCGTTAGCGTTGACGTCACCAATACCGGACGACGGGCGGGCAAGGAGAGCGTGCTGCTCTATAGCAGCGATCTCGTGGCTTCGCTGACTCCTGAGAACCGTCGTCTGCGTGCCTTCGAGAAGGTCTCGCTGCAGCCTCAGGAGACGCGCACCGTCACCTTCCGCCTGCCAGCTAAAGATCTCTCCTTCGTAGGTGTTGACGGCCATTGGCTCTTGGAAGCGGGCGACTTCGTCTTCACGGTGGGTACAGAGAAACTGACCACCACGTGTGATGCAACCGCCTCTTGGCAATAAATAAGTCAATTCTGATGAATTACCGAGAATAATGCGTAACTTTGTGCCGGCTTTTGAGAACAATTAGGATTTATGATAGATTTCTCGGTATATGTACAGAATGACTGGTCATGGGCAGTTTTGTTTCTGATGGCAGTCTTTGTCGGTATGTCAAAGACGGGCGTTCAGGGGTTGGCAATTCTCACAGTCCCCATGCTGGCCATGGCGTTCGGAGCAAAGCCGTCAACAGGACTGATGCTGCCAGTGCTTTGCTTTGCTGATGTCATCGGGGTCAGCTATTACCGCCGACAAGCAGAATGGAAGTACATTCTTCGTCTGCTTCCTATGGCTATAGCCGGTTTCTTCCTCGCTCTTTGGGTGGACAACATGATTCCGGCAACAGAATTCAAACACCTGATGGGAGCCTGTCTGACCTTGGTCTTAGTGGTGATGCTATGGAGCCAGTGGAAGGGAAAGGAGAATCTGCTTATCGACAAATGGTGGTACAGCCCGCTGTTTGGCTTGTTAGGTGGATTCACGACGATGATTGGTAATGCGGCAGGACCAGTAATGGCTATCTACCTGCTATCCACTCGTATGCCGAAATTGGCTTTCGTCGGGACGAATGCCTGGTTTTTCCTATGCGTGAACTTCTTGAAACTTCCCTTCCAGGTGTTTGCCTGGCATAATATCAACTTGACCACGCTGGCTGTAGATGCCTGTGCCATTCCGTTTGTACTGATAGGAGCATTTCTCGGTATTCGACTCGTTAAGTTCTTACCCGAAAGAGGCTTCCGCATCTTCACCACAACAGTAACCATCATCAGCGTCCTCGTGATGCTGCTTGCATAGACTCTTTCATCTGATATACTTCACCTTCGAGGCATCACGGGGTTTGGCGTAACTAATCATTCTTTATCAGAATCATCATCTGTGTCATCAGATAGATGATAGCGTTTTGGCATCATTATGGCACTTTCTATCATGGCTTCATTGCCGAAATAGTTCTGTCCGAAGCGGTTCATGTTGGTTCTGCCACCAATGGCGGCAGCGCAGTTCATGGCATAGACATCTTCAGGATGTTTCTCTATGCGCTTCAGACATGAGACATAGCACATCTTACGGTACTCGTTGTAATACTGATTGGGAATGGACGAGTCTCTGGAACTGCCAAAATAGAGCCCTTGGTTGATTGCCCTCCATGTTATCCAGATACGATGCAGGATGGGACTGTAGTTCCCGCTCTCCATCAGAGCGCGTCCTACTGCAAGAAGCCATTCGTCATCAATGCCGGACTTGTCACAGTTTGCCCAGTTTCGCCAGAGCGAACATTGCTCATCGAAATTCCTGCATGTGGCAAGCTCGCCCAGCATGACCTGTATCTGGTCATCCTTTCTGGCATCAAGGTAATGCTGGAACTTGTCCATGGCCATGCCCTCTGCTATGTCCATCACACTATCCAAGGAGGCAACAAATGTTTCTTCGTCATCATAGAACTTGTATGCCTTACTTTCCACGACATCACCAAAGGAGATTAGCAAATCCATCGGGTCGGTATCTTCGTCCCACTTATCTGGCTCTGTCTTCATCAGTTTGATGATAGAATTCTTGAAGTCCTGGGCTGCCTTGCGCACTTCCTTGTCCTTAATGATATTGACGCTGACTGCCTCGATACTTCTTTTGACCTCTTCATCGTAGCGCAGCAGGTCTGCCGTATGTCCTCTGTTCCATACCTCATAGTTACTCCACACATTCCAGGACAAGGCGCAGCTGTTGTAGAAGTCTTCGGCATTGGCAAGGAACGGCTGCTTGGAGTCTGTGTATTCAGGAACACGCAGCACAAAAGCGGTGTCTTCAAACAGGTAGAACTCATCCTCTGGCAGTTCGAGTCCGAACTTGGTGTACAAGATGGAGTCTTTGTTATAACCTTCGTAATGCTGATACCAGTAGTATGCCTGAAGGATTGCAGACAAATCAACAGGGTCGCTATAGTCAAAAATGTCTGGGTGCTCCTTCTCTTCGCAGCTGACCAAGCTAATGGCGCAGCACATAGCCACAAATAAACGTGTGATTTTCATTGCATGTTCTCCTTTCCTTTTGTTTTTGCAGGTAATTTCAGTTCTCTCAATGTTGCCACCTTTTCCGCAAGTTCAACGACACAGTAGCCAGTAGGTAAGCGGGGCTAACGTCAGGCACATAATCTGGCATAGACGAGCACTCATGGAAAGCCCTGTAAGGAAGGCGACAAGCATAATCAGCATCATGGCGGAACAACTCTTTTCCATGCGTCCATGCCACAGAATGCCACCCACCAGTTCCTTCCATGTCAGTTCTGTCCGAACCAATTGTTTTCGGAACAATAGGAACAGATAATAGACGTATGGAAGCACGAACAGCCAAAGCATCAGGAATCCGCCAAGAGCATACTTCAGTGCAACGTTATACTCCAGTTTGGTCAGGTCAAATATGCGGTAGATGATTTCACCTACGCCGTTATAGAGCCCGACCACCACAGACATGCCTATCAACGGAACGAAGATGAGCAGTGGTATCCATGAACGTTTCTCTTTGTGAGCTAAAGAGAATGATATAACCAAACGGTACAAGACCTCTAATACGATGAAGGGAAAGGCTGTGTAAGCCCAACTGCCCCTCCCTCCAAACATACTTAGCATCCACAATGCGCAGATAGCCAAGTCAAAGAACAATAACTTCGATTTCATAACAACCTCCATCAAGATTTGCTTTCCTCTTCATCGAATGCTTCGTCTGACATTGCAGTGTAACAGGCGCGACGCTCCCTTGCCGGCATCTCACAACACTCAACATCTTCCTTGAAATGTGCCAGGCGTGAGAAGAAGTTCATACGGGTGCTGCTGTCTTTTGCCATTCCTGCCATCGTTCCCTGGGCTGAATAGTCAAAGTTTCGGGCATTGCGGATGGAGAGGTTGAAGGCCACCTCCACGGAATCCTGGTTGGCTCCCATGTAGGTAAACGTCCAACCTTCGCCCTTCAGTTCCTCTACCAGATGCTTGACGGCAGAACCGGTGTATTCTTTTGAAGCATTCTCCAGTCCGTCGGTGATGATGGTGACAACAACCACGGCATCCTCGATGTTCCGCACATGGTTACGCATGGTGGTCAGCGTGAATCCCATCGCATCATACAGGGGTGTGCAACAACATGGCTCATAGTCCTCCATTGTCAAGGGACGTGCCTCGCTGACAGGTACTTTGTCGAACACGTACTTCTTCTCACAGTTGCAGAAAGTCAGCAGCGACACAAAATGTTCCTGTGTATCTGCATACCTCTCCTGTGCCTTCTTGATGCCGTTCAGCGTTTCGTTGAAACCGCTGATGGCAGCCTGACGAATGCGCTCCATTGATCCGCTCTTGTCAAGGATAATCACATTGAAGACTTGTGTTTTCGTTTGCTTTGTTTTGTTGTTCTGTTCCATTTTTCCTTATTATAATTATTAGACAATGATTGTTTATTGGGCAGTGAAGGTATCGCCCTCCTCTATGATAGATTCATTTTTCGTACTCACTATGTAACATGGACTGCAAATCGTAAGTGTCAACCAATACGTCAATGGTGCTTGCCATGATTGGACCACACATACCTCCAGCACTGGCAGGGATTCCTTTTTTCTCCAATATGACCATAATGGTGTACATAGGATTGTCTGCCGGGAAATACCCGCATAATTCCATGCGGCGGGTTTTCTCGTCTGCCCAGAAGGTGCGTCCACAAGCAGCTACATCGGTATAGTTTCGCCCAACCTTTCGGAACAACCCCTGTGAAACGGCTCGCCGAAGTCCTTGCTGTAGCATCGCTATTTGTTTAGATTCTGCAATCTGTTCATCCTGCACAATCACATCGTCGCCTCCCGTCTGCAACTTCACCATACGACCGCCATTAGCTACTGCGTTGTAGAAAGTGAGCATTCCCATTGCATTGTCAGGCATACCTGCAAGGTATTCGGAGATTTTGTTGTCAAGTTGTATTGTCTGATTACCAAATACCGATTCCTTTGCTTTTGTGAAAGCGACAAGTGAACGACGGCCTAAAGCCTGTTCCAATGTCAGTTTTCCATAACCTCCTCTGCTCCAGTTGTGGTCTCTCACATCCTTGTAGATTCCATTTTCTGTATCGATTACGTCATCGGGTGATATTGCACCAGAGGACAGCAATGCTAGGTAGGTCGGTCCTGTCATCATCACGCTCTGTTCGGCATTGTATGTGTCATCGTATGGAACGAACTGCTTGTTTTTGCTCTCCAGAGACACTTGTACCTTGATAGCACCTGTTGATGTCTCAACGACATAGACCATGCCTTTGGCGCAGTTTCGTTCTGTCATTGCTTCCTGTAGGATAGTGCTGACAGATGCCTCCAATGCTTCATCCCTACAGGTTGTCGGCTCCTGATTCTCTACGGATGACTCTCCTGCAAGAATATGTAGTCGCTGAATGTCTCTTTCTGACAAAGGTAAATTTCCACCGTTCCTATAATAGTTCAGAAGCCACCTTGCCCCTCGCTTTCCTAAGCAGGCTTTCTCGTCAGCCTTTAGGAAATAATGGGCTGCAAGTTGATCATTCTGCAGTTTCTCATCCTCTGAACCTGAATATATCTTGCCGAGAATGGTGTTGACAAAAGGAATACTGTCTGAAAGAGCTGTCAGTTTCCCCAAGTCTGGATTGGTGACACCTCGCCAGTCTGGAAAGCACTGAAGCACTACCGCAAATGTACTGCCTGCGCTGGCAGCCTGCTCTATCAAACGCACACCCTCCAATGTGTCGCCTCGTTCCATAGCTATGATGCCTTGTAAAGCATAACCGTCTAGAGAGCCTTTGGCTGTTAGCTGTTCAAACACAGAAGTGGCTTCGTCCATGTCTTTTTTCTCATAGTTCTCCATAGCATCAAAGATGAGTTTGAAGTCTGATCCTTCAGGTAACGTCTTCAGATAGTCTTTCATATTGGAGATGCCACAGTAGTTATCAGCCTGAGCAGCCATCGCCAGCATCCCAACGAAATCTCGTTTCACGCCCTTGCCATCGCGGTAGCAGTCGGCAAGTTTTACAAATGCCTGACCATCACCCCAACGGGCTTTCTCTATAAGGGCGTTAACCTCGTTTTGGGTAGATAATTCGGTAGGCTTACCCACATTCTCATTTAGGAACTGGCTATCTGTACAGCTGATAAACGCAAACAATATTGCCATGATTGTAAACATATACTTTTTCATGTCTTCATTTTTTATAGTTTATACTATTATAATTCTCTATTCATCGGTTAGTTCTGCCAAGTCTTTCCTGAAAACAGTCCTTACTACGCTCAGTATCTGAAGTGACTGATGGAGGTTTTGCTTCAAAGCCTCCTCGTTAGTATAAAAGAACTCACAAGTTGCCGACACATTCTTAAAGGTTTGGTCTATATACACCTTTACCATCTTCAGTTCGCGAGTCATTTTATTACAGATAGCCAGAATCAAGGTTTCTTGACCTTCTTCAATCTCATGAAATTGTGGAAGCATCATTGATACGTAGGGTTCTTCATCGTCACCAATCAACACATAGATGGTCTTCATTTGATAGTGGAGCATGATGTCACCTTCATTATCAACCTCCGGACTATGACCCATATTTTCGAGGGTCTTTAAGATTAGTTCTTTCTTGTTCATATTGTTGTCTCCTTTCTACTCAGATGTGTTTTCGGTGTCATCCTCCCAATTATCCATCGCCCTGCGGAGGAACATAAAACCAGCCTCCAAGTGAAGAATCATTCGTGAGAGAATCTGCTTCAGGTCTTCGCCTCCGAACAACTCGCGCTCGTAGAAAAACCACATGCTGTCGTTAAGTTTGTAAGCCTTTACATACTTTAGCGTACTGTTTATCTTGTCCATTAATTGGTAGAAGCCCACGTTGTTCTCATCGTCAATGTCAAGAACGGCAGGAAGAGCAATGTTTAGGAAATCCTCATCGTCTTCGTTGTACATATAGAGGAAGTTCTTGCCTTCGTACTCGAAGCTATAGCCAAGACCTTCCAGTTCTTCCATCTTAAAGCCCAATGCCTTGAATGCTTCTAAAATCTTTTCTTTCATAGTTGTACAGTTTTTAATGATAATACTCAGTTTATTATTATATGTGAAAGCCGATACCAGACTGTTTGCATCCCTTGTCTTTGGGCGAAAACTCATTGCGGACTCGCTCAAACTCCCTCAGCTCACGACTGCTGACAGACGGGGATTTATGAGAAATGGACTCTTCAAGCAGTGATTGTGTGATTACCTTGTAAGGTTTGTCTTTCTCCTTGATGCTGGCATTGAACATCTTTCGGGAGGCAGTCTTTACAATATAGCTGATGTCGCTGCAATTATACCCATTGGTCAAGTCCGCAAGCCGTCCGTAATCAATGTCATCTGCAGACGGCAGTTTTGACAGCTCCAGTTTGAACAGACTTTCACGTGCCTTGGCATCTGGCATATCCACGTAGATAATTTCGTCGATGCGACCCGTCCTGAGAACCGCTTTGTCGATGCGCTCAGGATGATTGGTAGCTGCCAGCACATAGATTCCCTTATCTGCCGCATTGTTCAGCATACACAGAAACTCGTTGGTCTCACCGTTCTGGTAGTTGCGGTCATCGTTGGAACGCTGTGGCACCATGGCATCGAATTCGTCGAAGAAGATGAGAGTAGGGGCCTTGCGTTCTGCCTTACGGAACACTTCTCCAATTTTCTCTTGTGTACCATGAACGAGGGTTGAGGCGAGGTCATCGGGTACAATCTTCATGAAGTTGATGCCGACCTCCTCGGCTATCTTCTCAGCAAAGTAGGTCTTGCCGCATCCTGCAGGACCGTAGAACAACAGGCTCGGAGGTGTGATACCGAAGGCTTGGGCACATTCTTGGTTGTTCAAGACATTGATGAACCCTTCCTTTACCATCTGCTTCAGTTCATCCATGCCTGCCACATCTGCAAATCCGTGACAACCATTCTTTTTTGGCTCCTTGATGGGAGGCAGGACTTCAGCTGCCCTTTTGGGAACCTTTATATCCTCCTTGGCTGTAGTCTGACCGGTGGTCAGTTTGCGGAGCCATTCCTTTTCTGCGTTTGTCTTTGCGTTCATATCGACCTCCTTGTTTGTTTATTCATGTTTAGAGAGTGACAGAAGTAACCATTTCCTATCATCAAAAATAAAAAATCCTCTCAAATTCAATTGAGAGGCAAAGTTTTCTGTGATTAGACGACACACCTTTACATCAGGTGCGACATCTTTTGCGAAAAAAAATGATACAGCCCTTGTTGTTCATTCGGGGACCTACCTCAAATAATGAATCTATTTTATTATTAATACTATTTGATTTTCCATCCTTTGTTATTCAAGAATGCCTTGCAATCATTGCAAAAAGATGGCGTCTGAGAGAACTTGTTCCCATGTTCCGCATCCACCATGAAACAATGTTGATTGCTGCAATGGTTCAATCCAAAGGAATGGCCCAGCTCGTGCATCATCAACTTCACCAGATGGTCATTGCTGTGCTGCTTCCCTGATGGACGAGTGGATGATATGACTGCAACGTATGCACCTACAGGACTAACACCGAAGATGCCGTAAGTGGGTGACAGTTCATTGGCTTTGAAGATGATCTCATCCGTCAAGCCCAAGACCACATTCCCCTTGCGAAGTTTGCTTAGGTCTTTCAGCAATCCAGTTCCGCTATAGCGTTTCCGCTCTCTGTTGTAGTGTTCCTTGGGCAGCACTAAAGGCTCTTTTTGTATAGAGACAGACGGATAGGTTTCTTTAATGGCATCAGCCAGCATCTGTGCTTTCTGGACAGGAAAATCATCATAAAGATATAGACTGATGTTTCGGACTTTTTCTGTTTGCTTGACAGTTTCCTTTGGCTCAGCCTCTTTTGACGGAGCATTGCCCTTACCTCCCTGACAAGCCATGAGCATTGCACCGACAAGTAATATCAGACTTTTATAGATTGCCTTATTCATAATAGTATAGATTGCTATAGTTGAACTTCGTTAATACTGATTGAACATCAACCAATTCTTTCATCCGTAAAGGCGTCTGCTCCAAACCGTATGTTTCTATACAATCTTTCAGACAAATGGTGAATTTCTCCATTTCCTTGTCTATCTCTTCCTTGGTTGCAGCAACTCCCAAATCAATGGCTTCTTGCAATTCAGAGATAATCATGCCGGAGAACAGACCATGAAGTTTGTACTTCTCTGCAAACTTGTTGGCATAGCACCAAATACCGATGCAAGTCTTGTCTCGCAGGAACTGTACATGTTTGTCTGTAATCATGAAGCGTTTGAAACTGCCATCTTTTTCTGGCTTTGAAAACAAACCATATTCATTGCCGTGTCCCAGCATCATTACAACATCATCGGAACGGATAGCTCGTTGCACATTCGAAGAGGTATTTCTCTCCGTTATGAGCATCCTCACATCCTCCCGCTGCTGATACAGAAGCGAGAGGACTTGTGTAGTAGGGTCTGTGGCGTGAATGACTGTCATATCGTATCTCTACATCTTTGTAACTTCACCACCATAAAGGCATCTGATATGTGGAGAATCAGGTCGTGCATCTTCAATTCGTCTTTGTAGAACTGTGGAATAGCCCCGTAGCCTAGCAGCACCAATCAGCGAACCACGTATTCTGTCTTGTAATGTATTCATAACTTACTTAATTCGCTAATCATATTTCTTAGATGGAGCAAAAGGTTTTACCACCTCTAAATTATCGTTCATCACACAATATACAGCCACCTCATCATTGTCCTCCATACCAAAACCATCCTCATCAGCAAAATAACGACCGTCAGGATATAGAGTCCAGCAGAGAGTAATCAATCCATCCCTGCAATCATCCCAACGACTAATACCTCCATACTCAATTAGGCGCAGACGTGCATTATAACTATGCGGCAATTTTTCGATTGCCTCAAGATCTATTTCATCATCAGAGAAACCGACCAGTTTTCCTGGTTCTGAAATTTTTCTTGATTTACCAGTAGCCTTGTTTACCAGATACCTGCCGTCTTCTTCATCAACAACTAACAACAGGTTTTCTCCCCATGAATAACACCGGCAACCTTCAAGTTCGTTAATGCCATGAATGAAATAGTATTCTCCCTTTGATTCTATCTGTACCATATTTTCTATATTATTCTTGCTCAATTCGTTAATCACTTTCTTGCGTTCCTTGAACACTTCAATAGGCATTGGCTCTTTGCCATCCACCTCTGATATGCACTGATAGAAGGCATTGAGCACACGCATAATTTTGTTGGTATTGTGACCTTCCTCCTGTCTATAACCTCTGATGGGAGGTGGATCAATCCCCTTATCGGCGGCATAGAACACCCAATAGGTACAGAGTGCGATGTCAGTTCTGTGAAGCCCCATGGCACAGGCGATATAGAAATCCCCTTTGTCTATCTTTTCACAGAAAGTGGGAAATAGTTCTATCATCTTTGCAATGGTCTCACGGTCATTGTCAATGGGGTAGTGAAAGTAATCCACTCCATACTGGTGGCATAGCTCTGGGTATCTATCAGCAGAATAGTCTTTCCTCAGGTCTATTACTTGTCGAAGACCAGCCGCCACAACCGTCTTCCATACGTAAGCCTGCTTATGTGACGATATGGTACGTCCTCTCACGCCTCCATATACTGGGGCTATGTCTGGGATTCCTGTCTGTATGATTCTTTCTAAGTCAAGCATTCTTACCACCCTCCTTTATGTTTCTTCTTTCGTGTATAAATCATTTCCGACTTGTGAACTCTGTTCTGCGAATGAAAGCCTGGTCCGAGCAGTTCCATTTCTGCTTCACGGCCACCTCGCCTCATTGCCTTGATGGCATCCAGAGTCGATGGCCTCAATATCTTCTTTTTCAGTTTCTTCATACTTGCTGTTTTACCATTGATGTTATCAGAGAGCGTAAAAAACAATGCGTTTCTATCGTCTTTCGACTTTTTACATATAATCAAGTGTTTTCCTATCGTATGTCCCATGATAGAATACTTCTAGCACTTCCTCAAAGATGTCATCAGGAGAAACTGCATCAAACAAGGTCATACATGAACGCACCTTCATTGCATCCAACTCACCAAAGATGTCAATCACATCCGAATCCATATGCGTAAGCAGCGCATTGGTTATCTCACGTAGCCTCACTCCGAGGATAGGATGTTTCAGGTATGCTGCTGCCTCGTCATATCCACTTATGCCATAATACTTGGCATTCCAGCTATGACCGAGGATGGCAAGTTGTGGAAATATAAACCAAATCCAGTGTGAACGTTTCATGCCATCTTGGATTTCTTGTAATGCTTGCTCATAATACAATTTCTGAGCTTCAACAAACCGCTCTAAGTTATATTTGTCATCTGACTCTATTACCCCCACAAAGGCCTTGGGCAAGATGATATTCTCCACATCGATAGCCGCTTGGAACAACGGAGCAATTTCCTCAACCTTGAATCCTGCAATACCACAACCAATCTGTGTCACATAGAATTTAAGGTCTGGCCGTGTCATCGTAAAACGAATGAACTCATCCACGTAAGGCTTGATGGTTTCCACACCACCTTGCATAGTTGGAATTGCATAGCTTTGTCCTTGAAGTCCAACACCCTGTCCCCATATCGCTCCAAAGCGATTATAGGCAAGTCGTGCTGCACCGCCACCATGTGCTCCTGCAAGGTTACTTCCAAAGACGAATATCTCATTCGGCTTCAGTTCTGTTATTCTTTCGGGTGTATATTCTCTGTTGTACATATTCTTCTACTGTTTTGATTTTACAATACTCTCTGCCTCTTTACGCATCTTGTCCAATTCGCCATAGCATTCATTGATATTCTTGAACTTAACCACGACCTTGGCATTCTGGTCTATGAAACCATAGATTTCTATTTCTTCATCGTCTGTCATACCATAACCGTCTTCATCCATGTAATAGCGGCCATCGGGATTGATCTGCCAACTGACTTCTGCCACTCCATTCTCAAAATGACGAATGAATGAAGGGAAATGAAAAGAGAGTGCCCTTGCTCTTCCTATGGCATCTTTAGGTAAATTCTTCAGCGATTCCCAATCAATGTCATCCTCGGTGACTGTCACAAGTCTTTGGCCTTTGTTCATAAACTCGTAGGCACACTTGGTGTTGTGGTTGATGAGAAATCGGTGCTTGTACCATCCCCACATCGTTTCCCCAATAACGCCCATTCCCTCACCGAGGTCTGAATACTCGTAAGGGCGCTTCTTGTACTCATCAGTGTTCAGCACTTTGTAAAGCTTCTCTGCTTCACTCTCGTGTCCCATCATTTTGCTGATTATGTCGTATATGCTCATAGCGTTTCGTGTTTAGAATGGAAAATCATCTTCATTCTCATCTATCGAGGTTATAACCTGACTCATTTGTGCGGCAAACGCATCCGCCATATTCATTCTGGCACTTTCATCACTTGCCTCCGCTCTCTTATCATATTCTTCATCGGTCATTATTTTGTATTTCTTTGGAAGGGCATAATAAAGGTGCTTCTGAACAATAGATGCAAGTTTCTCCTTATAGTCATAGTCTGAGATAGGCTCGCGATTGATGCCTTTGTATTCTTCGCAGTCACTTACAATACTCCGCACTCTGCTTTCCCACATGCGAAAGACTGTCACTACATCATCATTACCCATCTTCTCCAAATAGTACAGGGCTATGAAAACATTGGCAAAATCAGATGCGGTCATCACCTCATGTCGATGGGATGCGTAGTCTCTTGACAACTCCATGGAAGGGTTCCAATGGAATGCAATATCCCGTACTATTTCATACAAGGTATCTGTTGCCTCGACATCATCAATATGTCTTTCAGCATGTGACAATGCCATTAGGTAGTCCGTCTTGCTCATCTTGCTTTTGTCTATCACAAAGTCGCTATCCTCTGCCAGCCTACGGCAGATGAAGTAATAATTCCTGCCTTCATGGAATAGGTCGATATGCTCCCTAAGATATTCCTTCGGAAAATGGCGAATAATAACCCAAGCGCACTTCTCTTCGTGGTAGGTCTCCCAAAGTGCCTGCACCTGCGGCTCAAAGGAGGCATCCCACAAGTCGAAAAGCCTTGAATATGCCCAGTTCCTGTCTGAGACACCCGCATCAAGAAAGGCGACCATAATCTTCTTCTGGTCTTTCCAGTCAAGACCGAAGAAACGTCTCTGAATCTCATTGCGAGAGTCTGTCACCTTGCCACTTTTCTTGTTCGTGTAGTTCTTGATGACGGTGGCAATAGGGTTATTTCTTGATACTATTCTCATATTCGTTTCGTTTTTAGAACTCCAATCTAAATCCTTTTTGTTTCAGTTCTTCGTACTTGTCAGGGTTAAATTTGAAGAGGTAGGCTTCTTTCTTGGGTGAGTTGAATACCGTTTCGTCAAGTTGAGTCAATATTTCCAGGTGCTTCATCTTGTTGTAAAAGTTGCGTCTGTCAAACTTGACATCGAGGATGGCTTCATAGAGCAGCTGTAGTTCCTTGATGGTGAACTTCTCTGGCAGCAGTTCAAAGCCTATCGGCTCGAAATGTATCTGCTTGCGCAGTTCCTTCAGTGCCACCCGTAGTATTAGGTCGTGGTCGAAGGCCAACGAAGGAACTTCATCCAGTGCAAACCACTCTGCTTTTGCAGCATCGTCACCGCCTTTCACCTCCTGCATCCGCACCAGGGCGTAGTAGGCTATAGTCACAACCCTTTCCCTTGGGTCGCGATTAGGGTCCGAGAAGGCATGAAACTGTTTGATGTAGGCATCCTTAAGCCCTGTTTCTTCTTTCAGTTCTCGTAATGCACCCATCTCTGCGGACTCATCCATCTTCAGGAATCCTCCAGGAAATGCCCACCGTCCTTTGTATGGCTCTATGCCTCGCTCAATGAGCAATACTCTCAGTTTTGTTCCGTCAAACCCGAATATCACGCAGTCTGTCGTGATACTCGGGTGTGGGTACTTGTAATGGTACTTTAATTCATCCATGATGTTAATTCTCTGGTGTAATGTTTACGCAAAAGTACAACTGTTATTCCAATCCGCCAAATTATCTTATGTAAATTTTACGTCAGAACATCATTTTTATCAAAATCATAGCCATTTCATCACAAGTCACCCCCCTTTTGACGACTCTCAACTCTACACTCTTAACTCTGAACTATTTTATAATTTCTCCTTTACCATTCACTATCACCTTGTCACTATTCGACACCTCACACAAGTACAGGTCGTAGCCAATAGCCTCGATGTTCTTATAAAGAGGCATCGTCACAACGTGCCCATCAGCACTCATCAGACCTTCGTAACCGTCACCAGCCACGTATGCCCTCATCTTTGCATTAGCTGCAGGATGGTAAGCCTTGATAGTAGTATCTACCACGTTGCCGTCGTCATCAGTTGACTTGTCGGTGCGGTACCGAACCTCTTCCTTATTGTATTCTAACACTCTTACATCAGAAATACAGAAGTCATTGATAAGCTCCCCTTGGAGGGAGTATTTCCTCATTGTATGATCGGCAAGGGTCATATCCACCATCCCCTCACATACCCACATCGAGCACTCTGTCAGTGGAATGATAGTTTTCAAGTCCTTATCCAGCATACCTTTCTCCTTGCCCTTGGCGACAATCCACATCTCAAGGTCGTTAGTCGGACTGATAGAGCTATACTCTTTGGGGAGTACCACGCTACCTTTTTTATCGATAAGGCCACATAGTTCACCGTCGTCGGTATCCACCACACAATATCCACCGTGGAACACATAGCCCTCCATATTCGGGATATACGGCATCTTCTGGTCAATGACCACCTTACCAGTCCCGTCAATGAACTTGATATAACCATTATCATCCACACTGGCCAGCCCATCAGAGAACACCCAAGCATGGTCATATTTCGGTTCAATGATAACCTTCCCCGTGTTCTTGCTGAAATAGCCACGCTTCTTGCCATTACTGTAGCAGACCAAGGTGTCTTTCCCCAGAGGTTTGGATATCCAGGCGATGTGCTTAATCAACTTCTCGCCAGTCCGTTTGTTGTAGATATATCCCTTCCCATCCTCTGTGTTGTGGAAATAGATGTCACGGTTGATATACTCCGAATGATAGCAGTATTCATCATCACAGTAATGTGGCTTGTAATATCGGTCATAAACCACTTCTACACCTGCGCATATAATGACAAGTGCAAAAAACGCCATGATGATTGCCCCACTTGTGGCGAAAAGCCCCCATACACACTTGGCAAACTTGCCATCTCTTTTGTAACCGAACAGTCCAAAGAACCATCCCAATGCCTGACACAGGCCTCTCCACAATACCGTGAAGAACATTCTTGCTGAAACCTTTCTCATTTCTCTTTTCTATTTAATCGTTTAACCTATCATGCCGGTAACTCTATGTATTCAGCATAGTCTGGAAACCACCTATCAAGAATGGCATCCACTTTTGCCTCTATCTCTGGTGTGATATTCTTGCACACTTTCTTGTAGGTAACGGTCAGCGATGCTATCTCATCGAACCAACCGATAATCGGAAACTTCTTGGCATCCAAAAGGTCAATTGGCAGCACCAAGTATGACAAGGTGGAAAAGATTAGCATCTTATCCTTCCATGGGGTATTATCGCTCATCATCACGAAGTAAAGGAGCAATACAGGGCGAGTAGTCACCCTTCCTGCCTTTTTTGCATATTCGCAGATTCTTTCCCATATGGCAGAGTAGTTGGTGTGTTGCGCTCTATTCATATTTCTCTTGTACAAATCGTCAGGATAGACATCCGTTCTTCATCTTCATTATTCTTTATGCCCCATTTAGACTCCATGTTCTCATTGTCGATTGATTCGAAGAAGTCGTGTATGATCTCAATATCCTCCATTATCATAGGGTTTTCTGGCGACATGCCTATGCTTATCAGCATACTGGTACTATCTTGGACCGCTTTCTTCTCTTTCAAAGCACCAAAGAATTCTTTCATAAAGGTGTTGTTATCCACTTCCTCTTCTTGTTTGGCTTGGTACATAACACCTCCTTTCCCGACAAGGACACTCTTCACGTCGCTCTCATCAAGACTTATCAAGCTATTTACGTTTTCTATTAGCTTGGCAACTTCATCAAGTTGTGACTCGTTTACATTCTGTTCTTTGATTTCCATATCGTTAATGCCCTATATTCGTGTCGGACGAACTTCTATTTATTTAAAGTTTTTACTGTTCTCGGATTGCCTATGTCTCATAACTGCAAGTTTCCTCCTTGTCTTCTCTGTTATTTGCCTATAGTAAAAGAAGAAGTATTCAACCTCCTCTTCTTGACACCATTTGATGATGTCGTAATCAGCTTCGTGAGCATTGTTCCTGAAGCGGTCATATACGGCGTTTACTAATTCTCTTCCATTACTCGACCTTATTAGCTGCATCAATTTCTTTGTTTCTTCTTTACTAAAGAGCCAATGCTGTTCCGCTGCTCCATCAAAAGAGCATTCCCAGTCTTCCTCTGGTCCCCAATTAACGCGAATCATGGATAGTTGGCCATGGTCAAACTCTATGGCAATAACAACACCTACTTTGATGTCATGTTTTGTGATTGCGTCATCTTGGAAGCTCGCATAGCAAGAATCTTTCATCATCTTTGTATAATTACATTCTTTGGCTTATTCTTTTTTATTGCTTCATGCAAAGCATTCATTTATCTGTTTCTCAAAATTCACTTGCGCCAGTCCCACAAACTCCTCGGTTTGTACATATCCCCTCAATTCTTCTATTGTTTTACAGGCTACCATGAAGGTTGTAGAATTTGTTGTCCCATTTCCTCCTCTATCTGCTATTTCTATACTAACACCAAGGGAGAATAAGGGCGGGTCTATTTCCATTCGCATGATGGATAGCCCCATACTCTTTACTACGGATGTGTCACCCGCCTCCTTCATCCTGGATTGCACACAGTTGTCAAACGGCAATAATTCATTCATGGCATCTACGAAATCATCGTTGTCTAGACACTTGGAAACGAACTCTATATATTCTTTTAGTTGATTACCTACAATACGTTTTGCCTGTAAAACCTTATATGCACTTTCTTCTCTTGTTACTTCCATTACGAACTTTTATTTGTTTTGTTTGTTGTAGCTTACTTTTGCCGCAATTACGCTGCTTAGTCCTATCTTGACTTGATAGGCCAAATCCTTTTTCCCTTGATAGTAAAACTCAGATGCCGCAATGATTACATCATTAATTGTGTAAAGCTTTACTTGCTTCATCTGCTCATTCAATTTATGGCATCGCATGACCACATCTGCAAAATTAGCTTCCGAAACTTCTGCAAAATTCGGTAGCAGTATCGATACGAAGTGGTCATCATCAGAACTGGGACAAAGATGTATGGAATTTAACTGGTAACGAATGATGATATGTTCTCCGTCATCTTCCAGAACTTTGTACTTACCGTCCTCAACGACTTTCTTTAGTAATTCATACGTTCTATTCATTGTCCTTCCTCCTTTCTTTCTTCGCCGTTGTCTTTGTCTTCAGGAAGAGTATCATCACCTTCTATCTTTCTGTAGAAAAGGCCTACTGTAGCTTGTAACAATCGGATACCATGTTCAATGATGTCATCCAAATTGCCATCACCGAATAGTCTGTGCTCAAAAAAAGCCCATACATTGTCATTTGAAACGCACGTCTTGCTATACTTGATAGTCATATTGGTATCGTTGACCACTTCCATAACAAGAGGTCTGTTGTCTGCTGTCACGTCAAAGATATTCGGAACTGCCAGCCGCAGAAAGTTTTCATCATCTTCATCTGGGATGTAAAGGAAATTTAATTCCTCGAATTTGAAGAAATACCCGAATTCCCCAGCGTCTTCCAATGTGAAACCAAGTTCCTTGAATTTTGATAATAATAATTCTTTGCTCATAATCAGATTTTGCTATTTGTTTTTCTAATTCATCTTCAAAGTTGTGCCAAATAAACACAATCTCTCATCGTTAGGCTAAAAATCCAATACTTGGACGTTCTTTATTGCTACGTTTCATATAATCATCTCTCATTCTCTCATATTTCCTCATCTCGTCACTACTTACGGATGGCCTTGTCTGTGTTATAACTTCACGTAGCATCGTCTCACTGATTTTCACGACTTCACAATTATCGTCCTTTATGCTGGCCTCAAAAGCATTCCGGGCTGTTTCCTTTACCATATAGGAGATGTCACTCGATGTATATCCTTCGGTCAACAGCGCCAATTCATTCACGTCAATATCTGCATCGTGCGGACGCTTGTTCAATTCTAACGTAAATAGTTGTTTCCGGCATTCTATGTCAGGAAGACCGACATATAAAACCTGATCAATACGACCATGACGAATCACAGCCTTGTCAATCCTGTCCAGACAGTTGGTTGTTCCTATTACAAAGACATTCTTCTCAACACAGTCATTTAGTTGCGTCAACCACTCAGCCACCTCGTCTGCCTGATGTTCATTCCCTCTTGCATCTCTGGCTCCGCACAAGGCGTCAAATTCATCAATCAGCAGTATGCAGCCTTTCTTGTTTTTCTTGGCTTTTTCCTCTGCTTTCTTGAACAAATCCTTAATTAACCCTTGTGAGCCATGTAGCCAAATGCTGCCTAAGTCTGACGGCTTAACAGAACACACCGCCATACCACATTCCTCTGCAAGCCTTTCGCTGATGAAGGTCTTGCCAGTCCCAGGTGCTCCGTAGAACAGCATGTTCGACGGCATAATACCAAACTCTTTGGCCAATTCCCTATGGGAAACTATTTCCACGAAATCCCGACGCAGTTTGTTTTTTATGTCTTCCATCCCAGCAATGGCCTTGAAGCCTTCCCCCTCTCTTACGGACATATCTACGTCCAAGCGTGGTTCTTTAGTTGACAGCAGCGTCTCATGTCGGTCATCTGTCTCGTGCATATTGTTGGTGGCCTCTGACATTTTCTTTTTGTCGCTGTCTGAAAAGCAACGGAAGTTCTTAGGTTTCTCCAGACCCAGATAGTCCATGAGTGCTATGCCCATTTCCTCTGCATTCTTATATCTGTCACCAACCTTTATGCTAATGGATTTACAGATAATAGTTTGTATGGGTTCTGAAATCTCCAATTTAGGTGCTCCTTTTTTTACGACTCTTAGAATCTCTGTCTTCGCCATCTGTTCGTTGATGTCATACGGGTAGGTTTTTTGTAGCATATATGCCAACAACATTCCTAAAGAATAGACATCAGATGAGGGTGAGAATCGTCCGAGGAAACTTTCTGGAGCACGAAAGTAGGGATTAAAACCTTCCGTGTCGAAGTCTGGCTTTCCATTGCAAGCCTCATGAGGAATGTCATCCCCGAGGAGCTTGACCTTCACTTTTTCACCACCTCCCTTATGGATTAGCACTACGTCAGGATTGACATTAAAGTGACCTCCTCCCTTGGAGTCGTATTGCATTTTTTTGAGAACAATCGTCAAAAGAAAGACTGCATAAACGCAGTCTTTCTCCGACAAAAGTTGCTTTGCTACAGCCTTGCGGACTGAAATGTATTGCTCAATCATGGAGACCTCCTTTCTGCTGCTTATGAAGCGTGAGACATCCACCACAGCTTGATGGCCTTATTGAACTTGTCCTTCAGACGCGAGTAGCGGGTGTCAAGCCATGCACGATCATGGTTGACCATGTATGCGACATCCACGGGGGACGAGTTCTTGATGAAACGCTCGCACCAGATCAGACGGTCGCGCTTGTTGTTCTCCGCCTTTTCCATGTTCTTCTTGATGGTCTTCTCGTCTGTCTCGTCGGGATTGCCGACTTTCTCAGGCCACAGCTTTGCGGAGAAATCGTATAAGAACTCCACGGTCTTCTCGTGTACCTCTTCATCAGTCAGGTCGGTACCGAACACGTCCGAAAGCGGGTTCACGCCCGTCTTGGCCTTAATCCATACGGACAGGTCTGCCACGAACTCGGAGGACACTGTAACGATGTGCCTCGTCTTGTCGCGAAGGATGTCTTCCTCAGAATACTCTACAGAGCGCAGAATAGCATCCTTCAGCTTGTTCTCACCTGCCTTCTTGGCCGCAGAGAATTCGTCTGTGTCCTTGATGTGCAGCTTCTTCATGACCTTCTCCTCCGGGAGTCTGTCTACATAGATGGCCGTGAGCAGGTCATGATACTTGCTGCCAACCATCAAGTCGTCAAGAACCATCTTGCACTTGGATGGCGACTGTGAGAGCAAGGCGAGGCGGGTATTGCCCACTGTGCGAGAGCGCACATCGTCAATCACGTGTTCCTCCACCAGGCGTTCCATGATGGCGTTCTTTGCAACCCTCCTGAGCCAAGCATAGAAGGAGCAGCGTCCGGCAAAACTGTCCAGGGGACTCCACGAACCGTTTGCCCATAATGCAAGATAAACGATGGTGCTGAAATCCTCAGGGTTGATCGTTACCCCATAGTCTTTCTGGAAGTCATAGATCATCTTCGAGCGAAGTGGGGCAATCTGACACAGTTTCTTCTTTGTATTCCCCTTGGCATCTGTCACAGTAGTGTCATAGAAGAACTGGTAGCTGTAGTTGGCACCGCTTTCCTTGTTCTTCAGGTTGTTGATGATTTCATCACCCTCAGCCTTAAAGTTCTGAGGCTGATTCATTTCGTTGAAGTTGTAGGTCATCTTGTTCATAATAGTCAGAGTTTGTGGCACGAAAAATGCCGAATTTTACATCGATTGACGCTGCAAAGTTCGGCATTTTCTGACTATTAAGAACGGCCTTGGACGGTCCCTTCAAAGTATTACTCAATTCATTTCATATCAATGATTTACGCTTATTTGTTTAACATATTTTAACTGCGTTTTTTGAGGTGTTTATCACTTCATCATGTCTATCAAGACCTGTGGAATCGACATTTTATCTTTTTGTGCATACAGATGGTCTTTAGCGTCTGCAAGAATGAATGGAGCGGGCAGTTCACGCAACTCTTCACAACCGTCGCTTACGGCAACACGAATATCTGAATAGCAGTGCTTAATCTGGGCTTGCTGCGGATTGCCTTCACTGTTTGTGTGCCTTACCATCTTATCGAAACGCAGTGCTGCACCATTCTTATCATAAACAGCTTCATATAGGCTCTTGAACTGAGTTCTGAAAGATTCTATCTTCAATGTATCAACGGTATCACGCTCATGCTTGTCTATCATATATATAAGGTATAAGATGAAAGCCTCCCGACGACCGAAATGAACCTGAATATCTTTGTAGTTCTGCTTGCATAGGTACAGCCGGTATTTTCCATCTGCTTTCCTCACCGTGTCAATCTTGCCCACATGTCGTATTTCCAGCCTCATGGTAGATTCTTCTGCCAATACTTTGGGATTAGCAGTCTTAAAGAATGTTTCCAATTGTTTTTTTGAAATCCTCGTCAAGAACTTTTTCAGTGATTCTATGTCCAGGGTGCTCAACACATAGGTCAGTTCAGCCTCCGCCTTTTCGTCATTGTTCTTGCGAAAGCTGTTGATGTTGTCCATCATTCTGTCTATCATCTCACTCTTCTTTTGATGGGTTATGATGCCGTCAATCTTCAGTACTTCCTTGATCTTAGGCTCCGATGCCCGCATCCCGAAAGTGGGGTGGAACATATCATTGGCCAAAGAGATAAAGTAGTTTTTCCAGAACTTCTCCGACTTGGAAATTTCCTTCAGACCGTCACAAAATTCTTCGGGTGTGTCCTTGGCAAATTCCTTCAGCAACTCGTTCATGCTATGCTTGCTGATACGCTCCGAGGTGTACAGCAACAGCGCAATATCTTCATACAATTTGTCTTCTTCGGTTTTCAGAAGTAGATATTGCTTTTTTTCTTTGCTCGGAGTGTATAAAGGCAACAGAAATTGGCACTTCTCGTCCTCAATGGCTTTTTTGAGGGTGGGGTGATTATTGAGAACTGGCATATTGCCAAGTTCTTCGAAGTCATACTTGTTCAGCAGTTTTTCTGCTCCCAAGAACTTAATCCAGCCACCTAAAACCTCTTTGGCCTTCTCCACCATCGTACCAGTGTTTGATGGCAGCACGTACAGGCAACAGTCGGCAAACTGTCCGACGGCAAACTGTTCCTTTACCAGCTTTCCGACGGCAGGAACATCTATTGGGCTATTATCCATTACATTCATATATCTTCTTCTTTTGTTTTATCATTCTTATGTTTCAACCAGTATTGCTTCAACAGATTAGTGTCTGGCAGTGACTCGTAATCTGTTGGAGTATACTCTTCAGGTTTCTTATGCTCTTCTAACGCATCTTCCAAACTGATATTGTCCCACGATTCTTGTAGTTCGCTGTAGTGGGTATAGACAAAAGCTGGCAAACCAGTCAGTATATCTTCTATATCGTTGTACCTCTTTTGCCGCAGCAGTTGTGCTGTATATTTTCTCCCATAGACCACGATCTCTTCCCTCAATTGACCATCAGGATGAGTTAAGCTTGACTTCTGCGTTGACACAACGTACTTATACTTTCCCGTGGCCACATCACCATTCAGGACGGAGAAGCCTCCCACTAATAGGTCTGCCGCCAGTTCCTGAATCCACAGCTCATTTTCAAACAGCAGAAAACGTGTCTTGTACAGGTACTGATGACTAAGTTCATGGAGGAACGCCAGTTTTAGTGCTTCCCTGTTATTGATGCCGGAATTTCTCATCTCTTGCCAGTTGTAGTACAACTCGCACTCTGAAGCATTATCGCTGGTCATCACTTCTGCCATCACCTCTGCTCTTTCTTTTATGACAGGCAACGGCAGACTAAAGAAGTCAGCCACCTGTTTAATAGTTCCTTTTATATCTTCCTCCTTTATATCATAGTCCTTGTCCAAGAACAGTGCATCAATGATATTCGCCTTATGCCGTCTGACGAACTTCACCCAAAACATGGGATCTTTCGCCATTGCCTCCTGGTAGGGGTTCTCGGAGTCCTTTACCTCGTTTATCAAATCCATTACGTTCATATCACCAAGGTTTCGACAATTCGACGGTTTCTTACACTTTTCTTTCAGAATCTGAAATATTTTCTTTGTTCCTTCTGAATATCCGGCAGTATCTGAAGCCGATATTTATCAAACTCCGTTATCAGATTCTGTATAGTCAGAGGTATGCCTTGCTGCTGCATCTCTTTGACATGATACTTGCCGTATCTGATGAACAATGCTCTCAGCGTACCTTCTGGATGGGTCTCACTTCCAGATGTCGTTATCAATCCCATTGTCACCTTCGACACGTCCATGTTCCACAGTCCAGCTCTTACTCCCATAAAATAGTCACAACACAACTCTTGTTCCCACGCACCATTGTTAGGACCGTAGAACTGAGTGTTCTGAAATACGCGATGCGCACATTCATGGGTCATCACAAGACTGAAGGCATTTTTGGAATCCACTTTCATGTCAATAAGCTGTTGCATATTGAAGCATAGCACATCGTCATAATAGCTTCCTCTGTCCCAATTCACAAACATTGTCTGACCACCAGGCGTATTGGTGAGGTCTTGAATCATTCGTGGTTGTGGGATATTGAAGAAGTCACATGCCGACTTAATGGCATCCCTGATGTCATCTTGTGTCAGTCCAAAACGGCTGAATCTCCTGCTCAAAGCAAGAAATTCATCCATTGTCGGACGCTTATTGAACGCCTTGAATAGTGGGCTGTTAAAAAAGTCATTATTGTCCATAAATCACAGAGTAGCTATTTCTTACCTTTCGCTTTACGTTTTACAACTTTCTTGACACCTGAAAAATGCCCAATGTCATATTTGGAATCTGAAGGAATACTGATTACAAGTTTGTCACATCCATGAAATGCATTGGCATTGATGCTTGTAACGCTGTCGGGAATCTCAATCTTGGTTAGATTCTTACAATGAGCAAAAGCATATTCTTTTATGGTATGAACAGAGTTAGGAATATTAATAGTGGTTAAGCCCCGACACCCAAAGAAAGCACACTCATCAATTACCGAAACTCCATTTGGAATAACCGTGTTCTTACAACCGCAGATCAGTGTGTTCGACGCAGAATGTATAATAGCATTGCAGTCCTCCCTACTATCATATACCGGATTGCTTCTGCTAACAACAATATGGGCAAGCACTTCACAAGAATCAAAAATGTTTTTACCAATATGTCTCACTGATTCAGGAATGATGACAGCCATAATGTCCGAAGAAGAAAAGGCTTTGTTCGCAATGCTTACCACCGTATTAGGTATCAATGTGTTCTCACATCCTTCAATAAGTCTGTTGTTTGCAGACTCGATAATAGCATTACAATTCTCCCTACTATCATAGTATCTGTTATCTGCATCCACACTAATGTGTTGCACGGACTCACAACCTGCAAGCAGTCTATCTGCTCCCATAACAAGCCTCACCGAAGCAGGGATATGAATCCTTTTAAGACCCACACACAAACAAAAAGCCCCATTACCTAATCTCTTTAAGGATTCCGGCAAATGAATTTCTTCTAGGCTCTCACATTCATAAAATGCAGCATCGCCAATTATTTCCAAAGAATCTGGCAGATATATATATTTCAAGTCATAGCATTTGAAAAATGCCCATTCGTCTATCACTCTGACGGAATCTGGTATTATGATGTCCTCCAAAAAACATGCACCATCAAATGCATTCTCGCCAATACGCTTTATCCCCTCTGGAACTTTTGTATTATAACAGCCAACCACAAGGGTGTCTGAAACCGTTTCAATGATAGCACAGCAATTCTCTCGACTGTCATAAACAGGATTATCTTTGTCAACAGTAATTTTCATTAATCTACTGCAACCACTGAAAGCAAGTTCCCCGATACTTTCAACGGATGCGGGGATGCTGATACCAGTCAATTTTTCACACTCGATAAACGCATGGTGTTGAATAGAGGTTACACCAAAAGGTACGACATATTCACCTTCGTATGCTTTGTCGAATTGCTTCAGTACACCATCCTCTATAACAATGTTCAATTCTTGCTCATTCTGTTCCATATCAATATCTGTTTTAGTTCAAGAGTAATCTGCTGCAAAACTCACTTTCTTTGGCAAAGATAGCAATTTTTTGTTGAACATGCTCACTCGTAGTTGCTTAATTAGCGTTTTTTATAGATACGTCTATGATTTCCTGCCCTTTCTGGTGTATTTCTTCTGTTACCGCATAAATAAGTTCTCTCATTTTCCTTTCCTTCGCTTTCATAATTCTTGGTAAACAGAATGTGTAGGTTAGCACCATTGCCAACAGTGGGAAAGCTATCCATTTCAATGGAGAGGCCAGATATTCTTGTTTACTTGGCGTGAAATAAAAGTCTGAGCCAAGCCATATCAAGCAACCAGTCAGAAGGCTAAACATCAAATATAATGCTTTCAGACCAATCATGCTAATACGCTTATTCCCCACATGATAAATATCCTGAAGATGAGTCTGGCGTATTTTTGTGTCAACCTTAACCTTATCAATATCTCCACTTCCGTCTAATTCTTCAAGCCACTGCTGCCTTGCCGAATGAGACTTAAACCACATGTTACACTCGTCACTCAACACGTTATTCAGCATTGAATAATCGAGATGCCCAAGGGCCTGAAGCTGCCGACGAGCTTCAGACTCAACTACGGCTGAGACTTTCTTCCACTCGTCGGCAAACTGTTGTTGTACGGTATTCATCATACATTCTTAGTTTTCATCAGACTCAAAAACTCTTCTGTGCTCACCTGCTGGTCAAATACTTCAGAGTAGGCATGGGCAGACTCCTTCAAAACTGTAGTAAGGATATAGTTTGTACGCTGACGTTCTGTTTCAGCATTGAAGTTGTTGTCATCTAGATTTGCCTGAATCTCAGTCAAGTGTTCACGCTCATCTGCAAGTTGCTGACGAATAGAGCGACACTTATCTTCGCGTAACTGATACAACATACCCGCTATGCGCTGGTTCATTACCTCAATAGAGGTTGACAGCTTGCTGTCCATCTCATTTAGGGTCTTGGTCTTGCACTCCGTAAGCATGCGCTCCACCATCTCATGACGGCCATTTCTCATCTGCATATATTCTATAAGAGCTATGATGAACAGCCCCCAGCCTCCAGAGGCCATCACTCCAATGACCCATTGCCAAGTAAAGTTGAACACAGCCTTGCTAACGAATTCCATCCAAGCCATCTTGCCACCGGCTGCTGTCTTCACCGCTGCACTGGCATCACCCATGATGGTCGAGACAATATTCTGCAGCCAGTTCTGATCACCACCTACAGCAAATTCCGTTTCATCGGTCAGTGAATCACCTAACTCACCAAACAACTGAGCTGTCTGCTGCAGGCTTGTATCCACTTTGCTCTGATATTCCATGATGGCAGCATTTACTACGGACCAGTTGTCCTCAACATACTCATCGATTTTGTCAGAAATATGCTTGGCTATAATCTGTGCAAAAGGCTCCAGCAGCCGTTTTGTATTCTCCTCTCGTTCCTTAGCAGAGATAAAGATGTTTATGTTTGTCAAAGCCAAGCGCAGGTACTGTCCCATACCAAAACTGATTTCCTCCTGTAACTTTGAGAGGTCAACATGCCAGGTCTTATCAACTGAGCGAATGCTATCACGTACCAAGTCACCAAAAAGGGCCTGTAAACGAATCACACACGTATCGAAAGCCTGTTCCGTTACATTGATATTCGTCTCAATCTCAGCAATGATACGTTCACACTCCCTACGCTTACCTTCTGTCATCTGCTTGTTCCCCTCATAGAAGTCCATCGACTCCCTTGTTTTTCTCAGTGCCTCCTGATAGGTCTCATAAAGCGTAACAAACGACTTGCCATAGAGTGCCTTACACATCTCATCGGTAGTGAGGAAACGCTCCAATTCTTTTTCAAAAGGCAGGAAGTTAGACTTCTGCTCTTTTTCCGCACACAGATATTCATTAATTGTAATATCATGCTGCTCATTTCCATCGAAGGTCATACCACGACGTGCATCCAGGGCATCCAACGATGACAAGCCAAAGACACGGCTGTTCATCAGCTCATAATCTATGCTGCCATCATTCTTGAGGAAACATATCTTTACGTCATCCTTCATTTTCTCCAAAGCCGTGTCACGTTCTGCCTGCGAAGCGATTAAATCAATGCGATTCATCACGAAGAAGACATTTCGCGGGCATCCAAGGAAGTGCTCTTCAAAATAGCTTCGGTCACGGTCATCATAGCCACGCTCACTGCACACGTAGATAATCGCCTGAGCCTGCTTAGCCATAGAGAGTGACAACTCAGTTGCTACAGCCTTATCCTCAAGCCCCGGACTGTCAATGATACACACACCGTTGTGCATCAACTCAAGCGAGCAGCGCATAATGGCATACTCAACAATGGCGAAACGTTCCACCTGACCAGTTTCTATGAACTCGCGGTTATCCTCATTAGTATAGCGGTACTCCTTGAAGAAGTCCTCCTGACTCATTTTCTCCACACAACCAACGACATGGTTGCCATCATCATCCATTGTGTCCTTGAAATGCACTTCTACGCTATCCTCGTCTTCACCGTATTGAATGAAGGTCAGAATAGCTGTGCTGGGCAGAGCTGATTCTGGAAGGATTCTCTTGCCAACCAATGCATTAATCAAAGTGCTCTTACCTGTCGTGAAAGCGCCCATCACCACCACGCGGAATATTCCATCGTGGATATCCTGTGCTTGTTTCATCAGAAGATTATGCTGAAGCGTAAGGCCCAAGCCCACCTCCTGACCGTCTACAGTTTTCTTCTCGCCAACTAATGTGGCTACTTGCTGAAGTGTACTAATTAGACACTCATTCTTGTAACTGTTGTATGCCATATTCATTCTTTGTTTGGTTTCTACAAAGACAAAGTTGGCGAAACTTAGTTACAACTATCACTTTGTAATCAAAAAGTGAGTAACAGTTATGGAAAACAGTTACTCAACTTATAAAGTCAAAAGAATGGTTCGACGAACTTCTAAGATATGAAAATTCCAATCTTCTACAAAACGCAGCCGCAACAGCATTATCAGTGATTTCTATTAATCTACAAACAAATCAGAGAATAAGTAATATGGCAACCGATTATGAGGTATCATTTCAGGTATCACAAAAGGATGTTCCTCAAGCAATGCACGGCCTACCGTGATGCGAACAACTGATCCGACAGACGCAACTACTGTTTCAGAACTATATGCAGCACTGCCAACGTCTGAAGAAGTTGAGTTGATAGTGTTGTTGTTTATTTTATCTATTTCCGTAGGTTTCATTGTCTCAACATTTTAATCCGTTATCAATCAGATATTAATTATAATCAAGTGGATTGCCTCGTCTCACAAACTCGTAAACAACGAGAGTTCGGCAAACCCTCGCTTGTTTTTAGTCATCATCGCTAAAAAGCCAAATTGCTCCTACGATAAGAGCGGCGGGAATGAGAATTGGAGCTGCTGCTGCAGCAGCTGTCCCTATTGCTGTTCCTGCTGCAGCTGAAGTGCTAGCTACGGATGCCAATGTGCTTCCTACCACAGGAATGCTGGATGCGGCCCCAACAGCGCTCATACTCGCAGAAGTGATGGCACCACCAACTGTTGATGCGCCAGCAGCAGTCAAAGCTGCTCCTGTTGCAGAGCCAGCAGTTGCACCTACTGCACCTGTTGCAACTGTACAGGCTGTCCTCACCATGTTAGGCCCAGGACGATAATTGTTCACCTTCTTCTCGATTTCGTCAAAAAAATCTGCCATAATTAATTTCTTTCTATAACTTGTTTCGCAGTTCAATAATTGTTGTTTACGTAGTTGCGGGCTTACTACTTTCAGTTAGGAAAGAACCTACTCCAAAGCCTATTCCCGCACCAATTAGTGCTCCAGCTCCTGCACCAGGGAGAGTCCCTGCCGGTCCAGCCACAAATGTTCCAATAGCACCGCCTTCCACAGCACCGCCAATAGCGCCGCCAATAGTAGCACCAATTTGAGTTCCATACTTTTCATTTACAGATCTGCCAATTACAGCACCTCCAAACGCTCCCATCGTGGTGATTGTTCCCAAGAATCCGCTCATTGTTTAATCTCCTATACTTTAGTGAATAAATGTTGTTTGATGGTGCAAAGATATGTAAGTTTTCTGTTAATAACAAAGTATTATCCCAATATGTTAAAACTTTGTAATAAAATCAAAGAATTTATATGCGGGCCTTTACCATCAGCTGAAAAAAATCAACGGATTACTGAATAACACAGATTAGCTTTACTTTCTTGTCAATCTGTCAACAATCAAGGGGGATATCATAGCGTTTTGTTAGAACATCCCGACCAGTAATTGCTTCTCATCACTTTAGTAATGTGCCGAAATCAACGAAAAATCAAACTACAGACATCTTCAAATCTCATTTTACAGTTACTTTGCCAAACTCTTTCAATCTCTTCTCTTAACAACTTCTCCTTCTTATTAAACTTAACATAAACAATATCTATGCATGGGAAGTCTACTATTACTTTGTTATTAGAGATTTTTATATGATAATTGGAGGGAATATCCTCTAATCTACCTAAAACGCGAGAAATGTCATTAGTAAGCCTGCCTTTCCCGTCATACAACTCTTTCTTTAGATGTCCCTTTATGAGATAATATATGGAATTAAACACTTTCTCTACATCCATTATCTGACCTGATTTCTTCCTTATTCTTTGCTCTAAAGGTACCCCTTTCCCAAATGTCGTAAATAAAATGACAAGTAAATATAAACACATCTGCTTGTTCCCTAATGGCACACACACCGTTCTCCTACCTTCAAAAATGAAACGGACTTGTTTACCTTCATCTTTAACGTCGCTGAAATCGAAAACAATCTTAGTTAGTTTCTCTGTATTTAAGACGTGAGACATAACAAAATTTAAGAATGTACGATCAAAGCCATGAAGCCTAAATGGCCTATCGTGCAGTTTCTCGTGCAGTTTCCTCTCTGGAATATGAAGATCCAAAGTGTATTCTTGATACTTTTCAAAAGCATTCCTAAGTGTTTCACCTACAGAACCCTCAATAGGAATAAGCATAAAATTAGACTTTGACATCCTCCTGTGTTTGATTTCTTTGTCATCCTTATCAGATCTTTGCTTTTCCTCTTCAATAATCGATGTGCCTATCTTAAGTAAAAATGACGGTTTTAACGAATTGTATATATTTGCTTTTTGCGAGAAAAAATCTTTTGCAAACTCGCTTGTGGTTATTTTATCAATATTATCGACAATTCTTTGAGCGTCCTGATCTTCATATCTGTGGAAAGGACTAACATAACGCATTAACGATTTCAATTTTTGCTGTTCACGTTTGCGTTTTAGATAGGCACATACCTTTGGTATGTAAACCAAACGTATTCCGACTAATTCCAATCGAGCTTTATACTCTTTATAATGCTCAGACATTTCTTTATATATAGACGTATTTTCATCAGAATTCTCCATATATATTATTTCAGACCGTGCAAATCGATAATCACTCTTTCTTATAGAAAATACTGTAGCATTTCCGTTTAGGGCATATTCTACGGCAAGTAACAACCAAGCTTCACTCAAAGAGCAATGCCCTTCTACTGTTGTATATTTCTTGTCTTTAGAATAGTATTTATTTACACCAGTTATCAAGTTCAAATCATTTATGAGATCATTAACTTCTTTTTTTTCATCCCAATCCTGAAGCGTCTTAAGTGCATCAGAGAAAGTTGTTTTATTTACATCAACTGCCCTGCTAGGATCATTTAAACCATATTTTTCGTTAAGCGCCCTTTCCATTATTTCAAGTTCACGGTCACTCACATACCCATCAGCACCAATAATGTCATATATCAATCTTGATGCAGCAACACAAAATTCCTTTTTCAACATATTTGTATAATTAGTAGGTTTCAAATTATCGTATACTCTCAATCCTCACTTCCTTCTCTATAAACCAATAACATATACCGTTCACCCTCAGCATAGCATATCATAGGAGGACATTGCCAAGGATCTGGTATATAATTACTGTATACAGAGAAATCACCCATTCCGACAAACTCCTTAAGCCATGCTTTTGCCACTTTTGCATTGTTGCAAACAAGATAATTGGTACATTTAATAGTTTCATTTTCTCCCGTCTCTTCATTTTTGCGAATGATATCGTGACACCTCTTTAATATATAAGGAGACGAGTCCGCTTTCTGATTTACACAATAATCATTCAGTTCTTCCACACCAGCAAATACTTGGCCATAAAAAGACAAAGCACAAGTATAAGGTAACTTCTTGATTCCGTTGATTGGTTTGTCTGTCACAACAAGCGAATGGATGTCTTCTATTCCCTCGGTCTCTATTCTTTCTTTCAAAAGACTTTGACCACCTTCAACAATACCTTGAAAGACCTCCTCCACTCGTTCTAAGACATCATCAGTAAGCATATCTTTCCATTCCTGCCCTTCATAACAGACGAAATCTTCGACATATTTGCCATTCAAATATCTCCAAAACATGGATGCATATTTTCCGTTCCACTTGCCCAAAACAAGCCATACGTCCTGCCGTGTTCCGTCATCACACGTTAGTGTACACTTAGCTGTAGAATATGGTCTGCATTCCCAGTTCGATTCCTGGTCAACGATACAAAATCCATCACCGACCATATTTCGGTATATTGCAATAATCTGCTCCTTTTCCATAGAAAAGTCTATATAGTTCTCTTTGGGCAACAATATCAAATTACAACAAAAAAATTATTCATATTCACAAGAATCACAAAGGACAAAATCATCAAATTCTTCATCGTAGTATAACATATCTTTTTGCTATGATGTCTACTATTATTTTTCCTTAACCTTATAACAGACTATAAATCTTGGATTCTTTATACAAGCGATACATTTTTCTCGCTTCTATATCACTAGGAAGTGGCCAAAGCGATTTTAGAGCCTGCTTAACAACTCTTTCGGAGAACATCCTCTTATCAAAAAGATTCATAAGCAAAGTGTCTCCAATTCTAAATGTATATACCATATTAATTCCTTTTGCAGCATCAATTTGTTTATATTTTAAAAGATTACTATAATCCAAATACTCCTTGAATTTTAAGCATTGTGGGATTAGGTTTAAATCGAAAGTTCGATCATTTTCTAGCCATAATTGTGCATTATAATATTTCCTTATATAGGAAGTAATAGAAGGAAATCCAGCATTACCGCCAGAATGCATATATCCTGTAAATCCTGCAAACAATGCAAGCAGTAATGAAATCGCCATTTTGGCAATACATCTTTTGTCTAATTCCTCACGTGAAGTTAAATATTTAGAGGTCAACTCCATTAATAGAAATGTCCACAACAAAGCTAAAATTATAGGTTTAATCGGGATAATATCCCAATCCAATGTTTTTCTCGTCCCAGAAGTAAACTTATTGAGTAGTTTAATTATTACATTAAAGACCTTTACTGCAGTACCTAACTTACTTTCTATATTTCCTATAAACGAGGGTACACAATTTACAGAATCCATATAACGTTTTAGTATTTCCTCATAAGTCTCCCTACCTACAAACGGACTTGAAGGTAGGGAACAATATGCATCCACTGCATCCACGAAAGCAGAAACCATAGAATCAGGAATGCATGAATATACTTTCGATTCGAATTCCTCAAATCTAACGTCCTTTTTATCTACAATCAAACTCCGCAAATTTAATATCAGAGATTCTATCGAAGGAGTTATTAAACTTCGTTCTGAATCCGACAAATAACAATATTCCGGAATTATATATTTATTCGACGATGAAGGTTGGGGAGTTGGAATTACTATTGATTTCTTTTCACCTACCCCCTCTAACTTATTTGTTTCATCAATAGGCAAATCATTCTCTTTTTCCTCAAATAGTTCACCTATTTTATCTTTAACACAGAAAATGCCATCTGCTATTGTTCTGGCAAAAATGGCAAAGGGGTCTTCGTTATTATTATTTCTTGATGAATTGTAATTACTCATAGTAGATTAATTTTTTTCTGAAACTAAGATAAATTATATTTTGTGTCAAAACTGTTTTGTTTGTTTGATTCTGTTATTACTTTTAATGATTCATTATTATATCACTACTGTCCCGTTAAAGTGGACTAATCGTTCTTTGAAATGATTGAAATTCAGTCTTTTACAAGCAATTTTGAGGGCGCGACGATTTGAATCCGTATCTTTGCAGTCAAAACAGATGGCTGCATATGAACAAATCAAAATACGTCTTCGCTCAATTGATAGAGTTTTTGGATAGCGATAAGTTCCGTCACCTTGTTGACAAGTACGATGGGAATCGCTTAAAATGCCACTATTCCGAATCATAATTCTCCTTGGTTTTTTCAGGTTCCAAGCCCAGTTGTTTACAAATATTCCCAAAATTTCAAATTTTCAGTTCCAAAATTTCCACCATTTATATTCATTTTTATACTTCTCTTTTAATTTCTCTCTCATAAAGTCATTTTCTTCTTCCAATTCTTTCCTTTTTTTTGCAGCTTTTCTATCGATGGTCATATTAATCATAATTATTAATCCAACAATTATGATACCAGAAATGGTAAGGTATAACCAGGAACCTTCAAGTCTAGAATAATTCAAAACAAAATATGTTCCAAATGCAACGAGTAAAGTAACCAAAAAAAATAAAAAATTGAAGATGGAAAAGAGTCCTACAATTGTCACTATTGGCAACAACATGTCTAGGGTATATGGTAAGTCTTGCTGTAAGTTTATTGATTTCCACACTAACGCGGCACATAAAATGATATTAATTATTCTTCCTCCAACATAATCATCAACATCATCTGTTTCTTTACGATCTGCTTCAAAACAAATCGATCCTAGTGTAAAAAAGATAGACAATACTACTACTATCCAATCATACCAATGGAACGAATCAACAATTGTACTCCAACATAAAGAACCTTGAATTACAATCATTTCATAAAGCAAAGAGCACATAATTGCGATAACGCAAACTATTCTTATAATTATTTGAACCATATTATTTCACAATCAAATTAATCCTATAAAGCCTTTTTCGGGTTCCAAGTTCTGTTCGTTTACAAATATTCCCATAAATAATTAATTCCATAATTTCCACCATTTATTTTCGTTTTCTAACTTCTTTCTTAATTCTCTCCTCATAAACTCATTTTCTTCTTCTAGTTCTCTTGCTTTCCTTGCAGCGATTCTCGCCTTAGATTGGTCCAATCGCCATTTATTAATATTAATTGCAACAATAAACATAACAACAACTCCTAAGATGATTGTACCTATACTTGCTGTATATAGCCATATACCTTGAAGACCACTATTTCTCCAAACAAAAAGGGCACTGAGTATAGTGAGAAGTCCAATTAACCAGTAATAAATATTTAGCACCATAAAAAGGCCAATAACGACCAAGACACCAAGACATAGAGTCATAGATATTGGTAACATTTCTTGCAATTCATTAGATTTCCAGAGCAAATACGCACACATGGCAGCATTTACTAATCTAAAAAACCAAAAACCTTTTTTGAATATTCTATCATAATCATATATGTTAAAACGTTCTGTGTATGCATCATCTGCATAACATATTTCACCCAATATGCTCATAATTCCACCAAGTATAAATACAAAGAGTATTATCCAATCAATCCACGTCAACGGCATTGATTGCACACATAACTCATATATTAGCATACCTGCAAAGAAGATTATGAAGATTATTCTAAGTACTATTTGTGCCCACATATGAATATTGCTGTTTTAGTTATTATAGCTCTTGGAGCATCTTCTTGTACACTCTTCTTTCTGCATCAGAAGAAGCATTACGACATTTTTTTTCTAATGCATTCCTCAGTTTGTTATGATTTGCTTCTGAGGCATAGATATCAGCCAATTCTATGGCTTCCTTTGCAGTTTTTTTAATAAGAGACTTTGGTATAGCATCAAAGTCAAAATCAAAATCGTCAAACATAATATTATAATTTACAGATTAATAATGTCTTCTTTTTCCATCATAATTGCTATTTGGAGAGAACACTCTTATCAAGATTATATTCATCTCTAAGCCGAAACAACACATCCATTGTCTGTGCAGCAATTAACAAACGAAAAGCACATAAAGTTCCTGATGCACCAAGAGTAACAAATACCACGCCACCGACGCCACCACACACTGCAAGTATGGCGGGGAGACCTACCAACATGCCAAGAGCTATTGCTGGGCCTCCTGCCCAAAAGAATGCTGATGCAACTAAAGCAGCAGCAACAGATTTCCATACGACCTCTGAAGGGTTCTTTATTTTCTCAACCCCACTCACAAGATCTTCATGCAACTCAATACGCGAGTCTCCACGCATAATAGCTTTAGCCAGTTCTTTTTCGTTTCGTACCATAACTACATCGTTTATTTGTTTAAATGTCAAAGCCAAGTTTCTTTCCCCTTGCTTGCCATTCTGCATCATCCTTTTCGAAGTCACTTAACATCTTCTCTGTTCTTTCGATAAAGCTATCGGTATCACCCAATAGCTGATGAGCACGAAGTATTAAAGCTATTCGATTTCTTACATACTCTTCTTCGGAGCAGTCTGCTCCGATTTTCTTCATCACGTTCTTCAGGCAGGCAATAGAACCGTCGAGGCTAATGCCACACGATTCTATTGCTCTATCCAAAGACTGCTGCCTTGCTGTTAAATCTTTCCATGCCATAAGCCTACTACTATAAGAAATCTTTTACCTTTTTGTACTTATCTCCCACAAAATAGCCAACATCAAAAGCCTTTTGAGTTATGAAATCATCTACGTATCCTATGACTTTGTTACTCTCTGGAACCTTTTCCAAATGGGCATACTCATAGAGTCGGCCAATTTCAGCACTCGTCTTTTCTGCACCTTCATCAAATGTTTGCATACCCTTCACCTCATTTCCAGAAGCATACTCTGCTGTTCCTTTTGCTTTCTGATATACACCGTTAATAAATCTTCCTACTCCCATAATTTTTACCTATTTAAGCTGTAAATATCTGTACCTACTCCAAACAGATAACCCTTAATAGCAGCTTTCCCCATTTTCTTAAGTTTTGCTTTAGTAGAGTCATCATCTTCGTCTCGGTGTTCTACACCCATGATATCAATTCCGGTCTTATGATAAATCTTACCATTTACCTTAGCAACTTTCTCTGAGAACTCATGAAATTTCATATTGTTCATCAGAGGGAACATAACATGTTTGGCATACAATTCGCCAGCTGTTTCAAATGGATTCTTCATAATATTAATCTCTATTAATTGCTTTACAGATATAAGCCAATCATAAACCAAGTTATCGTTCTGGCGTAAAAAACTTCATCTTCAGTCCGAAGTGGTCAATAGCACCTTTTCTCCACAGGCACCTGGCCCCTGAGGACCATTACCGCCTCTGCTATCAATATAGTCTAGCGCTTTTTCTGCAACTTGTGCAACTTTGTCTATCACATAGCTCGTTGGATTGCCAATCATCATTTTGTTGGCTAATCGAAAAGTACGAAGTTGTGCTCTCATTTCATTTGTATTCATATTCTTATTCCTTTTTTGTTGGGGTGCCGCCTTCGCGGCATCCCAGATTTGTAAACATTTTCACCTCTCGCCATATTCCTTGGCTTTCTCACCAGCTTTGTCGGCCCACTCTTTGAGTTTAGCCCTAATGGTGTTGTCGCGGGCAATTTCCTTTAAGACATACCCACCAATAATAGTTCCTAAGATTATTCCCATAATATATACTTTTATAATGTTATTTGTTCATTAAATCATATTGATCAAGCTATAAAATACTTATTACAATTGGTGCATCTATATACTCTTTTACCAAAGAGACGATATTTTGCTACCAAGGGAGCAGCCAATGCTGCTGTAAGGGGTCCAAGACCTAATGCTACTGCATGGACTATCAAAAAATCCACAGTAGGTTTTCCCACTTCTATTACATCATTGCTATGACCACAATACGGACAATTCATATATACAACTATTTTTATTTTATTATCTTGCTTTACTTTTTTTGTTTACTTGCCTGTGTAGACGACTATGCAGGCGATTAGTTAATCATCCATAACGATAGCGCATGTGACAACCCCCACAATAATCACAGTTGTTGTTACTGGGTTTGCGACAGCAGCCGCAACAAGTGCTTTACCAGCAGCACATCCTAAAGATGATGCTACTGAGGCAGTACCAGGCCCCGGACGCCAGTGTCTGGCGGCATTACTTACTTTGTCAAATAAATCATTCATAATTCTGTCCTCCATTTTTTGTTTAATTTGATATCATTCATTTAGCATATGCAAGGTCAAACAAAGAGCCATTTAGCTTTGATTGATAAGTTCTCCTACTATATCTTCTTTAAGTTCCAGTAGCTTGTTCTCATCGTTTTGACACCTTGTAAATTTCGAGAGTTTAGATTGTCCTATGCGATGTACTGCCAAGATGAGACTCTTGTTATCGTACATGCTGCTGACCGCCTTTTCATCACCACCCCAGAAAGAGAGCGATTTTCCTATCATTCCTATTGCGCTTCCCAACAGAGCAGCTGGGGCTATGGCTGCGCCTAACACTGCACCAATACCTGTAGAATATGATAGGTAACCAGTATCCATTCTTGCTGCTAATTCGTCGAAAGCATCCCATCCTTCCGACAAAGCAGAACTAATCATGTCAACTCCCACGGGACGTATTCCATATTTTCGTGAAATTCCTCCTTGTCCTGCTAATTGTCTGTCTGCGATGTGAATAGCAGAACTCAAGAGTTCTCCATAGTCCTTATTTCCCATTGTTACACAACTTTAATAGAAAGGATTATTAATCTCAAGAAAATCCATACACAAAGGACACCAGACCTTATATGGGTCACTCGTCCCAAAAGTTGGAGTGTGATGTGTAGGACAACTTTCATGAAATTTCTTACCATAATCAATGCTTATACCTTGGCATTTAAATGGAAACATTGTTTTAACGATTGTAGTAATTTGAGTAGGATCGCCAAGTAGCCCCATCTTAGCAAAAGATGTTATTACTCTTGTCCTACGCATTTGTGGGCTATCCCATGCCTCTTTGGCAATGTCAACTGTTGCAGTAACAGTTGTCGTAACAGAATCTACAGCATTTGCCAAAACTTCTCCGAACGAACCGAGAAGAGTTCTTTGTTTGTATTTTAATTCTGGCATATCTATTGTTCTTTAAGGGGGAGTACGATGAGTGTTTTTCTCATCATATCTCCCAATTGTTATGGACTATAAATCTATTCTAACAGAGAATGATTTGTTATTTAACTCCTAGAAGCATATAATGCTTCACTTTCTTCAGTTTCCACCACCAGCGCAAACAAGTAAGATGATAATTAATAATGTCAGCATATTACACAATTTTAATTACTATTAGACTAATCTTCACTAGTATCTACATCAGGTGCTCCTAAGAGCCACTTGCCTACAGTTCCTGCTATTCCAAGAGCTTCGTCTGCAACACCTTCGAGAAATCTGTCCAGGTCTCCATCAATGATACCCTCAAACTGTTTCCCCCAACCTTTACTTGTTCTAATTATTCCCATAATTGTCACTATTAATGTGTTTAACGATAAATGTTCTTTTGATGACACAAAGGTAATACATTATCTGTATAGTAAAAAGGTGCCGGAAATATTTTCCGACACCTTATATAACTTCCACCAAAGTCCATAGAAATATTCACAATATCTTCTTCTGAGCTATCCAATCGTCTATTCGCACTGTATCTTCCACGAATACAAGATGCCTATATTCACTGGTATCTATGTAATAACAGCCACTTTCTGTATCAATACTCGGTATAAACTTTTTAATGTCTTTAAGTGCAGAATGTCTGTTGAATTCAGTTATTACTTGTCCGTGAAATGTCTGCATCGGATCAGTGCTACCCCGTTTAACCTTGTAGATGTTCACTTCTTTGTTATCGACATATGCCCTATACAACTTATTGTAAGAAACAAACATATTATAGTATTTTTTATTTCGTTGGATATAGCTTTCTACTTCCTCTTTTTCTTTTCTCCCATCAAAGTCTATAAAATCCAATGAAATTTTTCTTTTGGGTATACGTTGAGAGCACAACAATAGTAGATAATAAATAAAATATGATGCCTTTTTAAACGTAAGGGTTATAGGATTTCTATCTCTATATTTGAAAATAACGCTACGTGAAACTATATCGAAACGTATATACTCTATCCCATCATTGTTCCCGACCTTTTGTATTGCGTAAGCCAATAACGTATTATGAAATCCATGAACATGAAAAGCCTTTCCCCTATTTACTGAAACGGTATGTACCAATCTTCCCATCGGTTCAATATAATTATCCAACAGTTCATCAATGGTAGTTAGTAATAATCTGTTATTATTGTTTTCAGAAGTATCTTCACTAGCAAATCCTTTTATATTTATCAATAACACATCTGTATATTTCCCCACCTTCCCTTCTGGCGTCCAATTCATGGAATTACTAATCTTGACGAGGAATGAAGGAACAATATATTTAAATTCATAACCATGAAACAAAGAGTTTGTAATATCAGAAGGCCTAACTCCTTGTAGAACCGTTTTGATACTCCCTATGCCTAAACCATAACGGCTTGCAGGATTAACCAACTTTATGGCAGAACCTAGAAGTTCACCGTTATTGACACTGATATCCAGAAGTTGTGAAAGAGAATCACGCACGTCAATAAAATCAAATCCGTATGCCGCAAATTTGTACTGATACAATTCCCTATTATTTGCCAACTCATTTATAATAGAATTATGCTTCTCTCTAATAAAATCACAGAAATTAGTTTCTTCACTAATTTCTTTCTTATCAGTATTCACACTCTTCCAACCAGCAAAATCCAACGAACACCCTTGAATATTTTTACTCTTTAAATATAGTTGTCTAAGAAAAGATGTGTCATTCATATCACCTTCCAGCATTAATATTTCCTTACTAGACAATCTTAACCTGTCTGCAGGAATAGAAAATACCAAACCGTCTTTTTTCTGAACAACATAATTAACCGCCAAAAGTAATCTTGCCTCATTGGGTGAACATTCCCCGTCTGCAAGTGCTATTGATTTTAACCTGTTTAAAAAGACATTAACATCTTCGCACATTCCGTGCTTAACGGTGCAGCTACCTGCTTTAATCATTGCAATATTGTACGCACTAATGTTTTCTATTGCTTTACCTAAAGTTACACCATGCGCATCTTGTATAATTTTCTCATCCGCAAGAGTGTCACCTGTAAGACCATAATCTTTCTGCCACTTTTCGAATTCTGCAAGTTCACTACCAACAACAAGTCCATCCGCAACAATCATATCGCAAAAAAGCCGGATAGCCGCCAAATTGAAATCCTTTCTTGTCACCATAACTTAGTCCTCCCTTCCTTCTCTATAAACCAATAACATATATCGTTCATCCTCAGCATAGCATATCATTGGAGGGCATTGCCTATAATCTGGAATATATATGCTATACACTGAGAATTTTCCCATTCCGACAAACGCCTTTTGCCACGCTCTTGCCGTTTCAGCATTGTTGCATACAAGATAATTGGTACATTTAATCATTTCGTTTCCTCCTGTCTTTTCATTTTTGCGAATGATATCGTGACATCTCTTTAATATATAAGGAGATGAGTCTGCTTTCTGCTTTATGCAATAATCATTAAGTTCTTCCACACCAGCAATTACTTGGCCATAAAAAGACAAAGCACAAGTATAAGGCAACTTCTTGATTCCGTTGATTGATTTGCCTGTTACAACAAGCGAATGGATGTCTTCTATTCCTTCGGTCTCTATCCTTTCTTCCAAAAGACTTTGACCACCTTCTACAATACTTTGAAAAACCTCCTCCACTCGTTCTAAGACGTCATCAGCAAGCATGTCTTTCCATTCTTGTCCTTCATAACAGACGAAATCTTCGACATATTTGCCATTCAGATATCTCCATAACATTGATGCATATTTTCCTTTCCACCTGCCAAAAACAAGCCACACGTCCTGCCGTGTTCCATCATCACACATCAGTGTGCATTTAGCTATTGGATATGGTCTACATTCCCAGTTCGATTTCAAGTCAACAGTACAAAATCCATCACTGACCATCTTCCGATATATTGCAACTATCTGCTCCTTTTCCATAGAAACGTCTATATAAAACCTGTTGGTTGAATTTATATAATATTACACATATTAGCCAAATGTTCCATCTTGATTTCTAACATGTGCATCGCCACATTCACAGCATTTAAAGCATCTTTTTCCACTAACTTCTGAAATAACGCTTTCAATTCCTGTCACATTTGCCGCACCCATAAGAAATGACACGAATCCTTTAGTAATAGCATTATTTCCTTCTCTCTTCATCTCAATTGATGCACTCTCTCTGGCTGATATTTGTACATGCATTGTACGTTTCCCACATTTAGGGCAATAAAAGTTATTTATATTCATAAATTTCTTCTATCTAAATAAAAAACATTCTTTATTCAGAACCGCTATTGTCCACAAAAATCCATGAATCAGTCTGCCGCCCATCCATCCTTTACTAATTGCTCAACAGTAGAATAGGATCTAATAATTCGAGAACTCCTGTCATAATTGGGATCCAAATATTTCCCATCCCCGGGTTCCCATTCTCTGACAATATATCTATAGTCTATTACATCAGATTGCCTGATTACGCAATCATGATATTGAGGATAGTTCCTATTGTGTTTAAGATATATAGCTCCGCCTCGGCGAAATGCCCAATCAATTGCATTAATTCTGTTAATCTGTGTAGGCGTCAGCGCATTATGTGGACGAGTTGCTTCATCATGAAAAGAGCAATCCCCATTAGAACAAAAGACTTTCATCTCATCCTCTTTCGTTCGATAAACGAAACCTCCACACAGTGGACATCTTTCTTGCAGGGGCTTACTTCTATCAAAAGTATAGCCATACTTTAGTTTTGCTACAGTTTCTAACATAATACATAAAGTTTAAAGTTCAACATATTTGAGTTATAAGCTATCAGCAAGGCATTTCTTCATCCCAATCTTCTCCACATTCATTACAATGGAAATGAAACATTGCTCTCCCATGGAAATGGTTTATAGCCCTGATTTCCGCATCAGCAACAAGTTCTCCGATCATACCTCCTCCAGGTATCCCTTGGGATTTCCCCAATAGCTTACTTGAGAATTTGAGAACCTCCTTACATATCTTTACTCCTTTAGGAAGTATCAATTCACCTTCAACTTCGGGATTATCACAAAATTTACATTCTCTATATGCTTTCATCGTTATTCTGGATATTTCATTAAACTATTTTTTATTTGACACCAAGGTTCTAATATGCTGTTTATCAACCCCCAATTCCTTTTTTGTGTATTAACAATTTGTTTGATGCCTTGAAACAAAAACACCGTGTAACCAATTCCGATCAAAGACAGCACCCACAATACAGCAGTCAAGATGATTGCACAAGAACTCCAACCGAATGATATTTCGAGATATAGAGCAAAAGCAAAGACGCAAGAGGCGACAACCGCCACTATCCCGGCAGACAGGAATACACGCTTATCTGTGAACCTGTTCAAGTCAGATAGCACCTTTCTGATTATCCAATCTGCATAAAACATAATTGTAAGTTTTTTATCAAATTAAAGTCAATGCCGAAATAATCGCAAATCTCTTTTGCAAGATGATGTGTACAATGTTATAGGAAATGTTGCCCTTGTGGACTTTGGAGCCATTGGACAGCAATCTGCCCTGCCTGTGCAGACATAGCTATTACCGTTGCATTAATGCTTCTAACATAGTAAATGACATATGATTTAATTGTTTACTGTCTTGATTCTAACACAGAATATAATTAGATATTAGAATGGTAAAACTCCCAAATGATTACCATCTATATCCATCATTCCATGTTCACCATTTGACAAGCTATATTCCAACGTCCCGTCAGATAAGATGTGACCCAATTGCCTATATTTTAACGGTACAATTTCATTTCCATTGTAATCAAGCATACCAACTCCTCTATATGGTGCATCTTCTACAATTAGACGGTTTTTACCCATAACTGCAAGAAATGAGTATTTAAAATCAATCAAAATGTTACCTCTATTATCAATTAGGCCAAACTTTTTTCTTGAACCATCCCATTTTGCGACACCACAAAGATTATCTCTGAATTCTGTAACTTTATCAAATTGACAAGAATAGATAAAATCCCCATTTCTATCTATATAACCTATCTTATTATTTTGATCTGTAACAGATAACAATCCACAGTTAAAACGATAATCATGAGCAATATATTTACAGGGAACGACTTCTTGACCATAGGGGTTTACGAATCCCACTAAATAATCTGTTCCTATTTGTATTTTTACTCTAATCAAATTAGGTTCGTCCAGGGGAATATCCTCATCAACTTTATCATATCGTAAATAAACATTTGTTGGTACCATATTAATATTTTTTTGAAATATCTACTTTGTTCTTGAAATGTTCTGTGCACATGAGAGGAGATTGTTTTTCATCTGTAGCAAACCATACGTATGTTACTAGCGGATCTTTCCTGATTTGAATTTCTAATGAAGATTTAACAAAGTTTGCCGTATCATACAATTCCCCTATAGACCAAACAGTATCCAATCCATCACCATATCTCTCATCCAATCCTTCTATTCTTTCTTTTACAACAGAAAAATTGTCGTGCTTAAATAACTCCCACCAATAATAGATTCCTCCGTTATAATTAAAACGAACAAAAAGAAGATACATATTCTGAGATATCATCTCTATACCGATATTCATCTCATTTCGTTCTTTTGCTTCCCATGCTAAAGTTTTAACACAAGATTTAAGGATAAAATGTTTCTTTTTTATATCCTTCTCATATTTAGCTTTTTCTATGGCAGCGCCTATGAAATGGTTAGTAGGAGGAATAGCCACATCCTCCCTTGAATAATAGTTCCCGTATTCTTTCATGTCATGTCTGTATTTTTAGTGATATAATATCTTTTTAGCACATATCCGCAATTCTCACAATATATTTCATATAGTTGCGGAAAACCGGCCTTGATTTTTCGATAGACACCTTCTTCTATCACTCCGACTAAAAGTTTTCCTGCTGCTTTACCCATTTCTTTACCAATATATGGTTCGCCAATTATGATAGCAGATAGGATTCCTAATGAAGCACAGAACCCATATTTAGCGCCTTTATAAGTGATGGTTTGATGTGCTTTGGATAGTTCTTCTCTAAGTGCCTTATCCTCCTCTCCTGTTAAATCAAGTTTTCGCACATTAATAACAGAAGAACTACAAATAGGGCATGAGGTTATTAACAATTGCATGTTTTCTATCACTAATTAATTGGAACAAAAATCAACTCCTTTGATTTGCCAACCAAACAGGATCATCATAAGTACCAGAATCAGGATCTGGAGCGTTATATCTTCTATATTCTTCAACAAGGTTATTCCAATCATTTTCATTCAGGATACATTTTAAGCCCTCAGGTGGATATATAGAATGATCAACGGACCATGCCCACGATTTTGTAGTGGAGTCATACGAGTCGCCTAATTCATAATGAAGTTTGGCAATATAATAACAGAGTTCATTAAGTTGCCTTATACGTTTGTCTGCTTTAATTATTGGGGCTTTATCAAACATCGTGTATGCAGTTTCCATATGTTGAAGAGCCATCCTTATAAGACTAATACTTGCTGATGAATCATTAAGATACCGATATGCAATCTGTAATTGCTCTTTGCCTTTTTTCTCAAGCAGTGAACTCGTGCTATTAATCATCGAGTATACCGCTTTTGAAACTTGCCAAATCACTGTTGTTGAAATCATTTCCATATTTTTGAACTTAAATTAATACACTAACCGAAACCCCAAATCAGAAGAAGCCTCTGTTGACTTCTTCTTCTCACGATAGAAAACCCAGCATTTAGTGTCTTTGGAACGATAGGAACCACCGCGAATAACACGATAATCGCCAACGATTCCTCCTTGTGGATTCTCTAATGGGAGTCGTTTCAATGAAAAGAGACCTTTGCGAGGCCCTTCCTTGTACTGAGATTCATAAACATCCTGACACCATTCCCACACATTCCCACTCATGTCATAGAGACCTAACTGGTTAGATTCCTTTTGTGCTACTGGGTGTAATTTATTCCCAGAGTTTACATTATACCATCCTATCGTGTCTAAGATATTTTTACCAGAATAGATGGAACCATCAGTTAGCTCTCCACCTCTTGCTGCATATTCCCATTCTGCTTCGGTAGGCAATCTGAAATTCCAGTTTGTGACCTTATTGAGTTTTTCTATAAAATCGTGTACCTGATGCCAAGAGTAGCCAACAACTGGCAATTTAGCATCATCGGATGAGAAAGATGTACCCATGACAGTTCCCCATTCATCTTGAGTGACCACATGGTCACATATATGGAAATCGCTCAGCTTGACCAATACCTTCTTTATCTTTGATGAGAGGATTGGCTTATACATTTCAAACAAGTCACCCATCATAAAGGTACTTCCCTTAACAAGCATCATGCTTGCTTTTAGATTGTCTATTACAGCAGAATCCATAGTTATTCAAATTTATATCCGCAAACAGGACAGATAGCAGCATCAAATTCTATATATTGTCCACACATAGGACATTGTTTTCCTTGATGCGCATCGAGAATTCTCTGATATTCTCCGCTTTCTACCCACTTAATCAGTTCGTATGCACGCATCACAGTCCATGGATGAGAATCGTCAAGAATGGAGATATTGCGTATGATAGTGTTTGCTGTATCGCCATACTGTGTCATAAATTCCTCTGCCTGCTTCGCAAACACATGAGGATCAGTAGTATTGAAATAGCGCTTGGGAATACCTGCCATCTTCATAGTTGCGCTTAAGGCTGCATCCAAATTCTGGCATGACAAAAGCCCAGCTCTATCAGCAGTAAACTCAGACATTCGATTCCAGTATTGCAATGCTATTTGAATGGGTTCCAACAACGAACCTGCTAATACTGACGAGGCAATAATATTCGCAAACACCTGTCCCATAACGTGGTATAAAACGTGTCCGCTCCGTATGTGGCCCAGTTCATGTGAGGCTATAAAGGTCAATTCCTCATCTGTCATCAGATCTACGGCGCCAGTATAAAAGACGAGTATTGTGTCGTTCCTATACCCCGTTGTATAAGCGTTCACATTATACGACCATTGAGTATATATTTGAGGAAGCCTGTCAAGATTCAAAACTTCTGCAGATTCATGAACCAAAGAATAAAGCTCAGGACATGATTCTTTTGTTACATGGAAATTACTACCACAAAGCTCAACAATACGCCATTTAATTGTTGTCCAATTGAGAACAAAATTAACGACCGTATCAAAGCCCTTTAAGCTACGAAGCCTTTCTAATGCAGCCTTATCAAAAGGGTGCTCGTATTCTGACGATTGCAGATTAATCAGTTTCTGTTTCATCTTTTCTTAAAAAAAAAAGTTTATAATGTTGCTTAGTAAAGAAAGACCAAGAATACCACCGCCAATGTATAGCAGCAGCTTTCCTTTTTGCCTCCATTCGTCATATTCTGCCCTGACGTTATCCAGATTTCGTGTTGACTCGATTGCCGTGGCCCTAAGCCTTGAACATTCTTCTGTCTTTTGTGCAAGTTCTTTTTCCTTTGCCTCCAACTTCTCTTTTAATTCATCTACTGTTGGAATGTCACCAGTATCAACAGAATCGGACTCTACAGGGGCATCGTCTTCGATTGGTAAGGGCTTTATTTCAACAAAATTCTGTATCTTCTTAAGTTCTCTTATAGACAACAAACGATCAGGCGCTGTTGCTTCAGCAGACAATCTCAGCTCTGAGATAACCTTTTCTGTAGTTTTCTCATCATAACCGAATCTTTCAGAGAACGGCACAAACAATAGGATTGTACCCTTACGTCCTCTCACCTGAAGAAGCTTAGAGTCTCCCTCATATGAACATTCTTCTTGGCACTCGGCAACAAAACTTACCAACTTATCACCCTCAAAGAAAAGACCGCCACGCATATCAAACATATCAGCAAAGTCAGACTCAAAACGTCTGATGTCGTTGGCTATTTTGATGCAGAGTCTATCCAATATAGTACGGTCTGAACCATCACCAATAAATTGAATAGCACAATTAATTTGTCGATTGTCTGTATCACGTCCTGGACCAGGTATTTCTCGAATGATGAGGGCTAACGTGCTATCATCTAGATACCGATAGAGTAATTTTGCTCCACCATGATTGAAATACAAGTCTGCCAAAGCGGGAAATTCAAATTTCTCTTCAGCGGTCACTTCCTGTGTTAGGGCTTCATGCTGTTCGCCTTTGATGCGAAACGTTTTGAATCCACCATACGAATATTGACAATAATATCTAATCATAACATTACTTGATTAAGTTATCTACTTTTCTAAAGCCGTCACCTTGATTCTTAATCTGGTTCTTGCGCTCAAATTCTACTATCAATTCCTGATAGGCTGAGAGGTATTTACCAAATGGAGGACTCCATATCTTTAGCCACCATTTTTTCCACCATGGACCATGGTCTATTCTGTCTTTTTCAGCCTTCGTTGCAATCTCCTCTTTCTTAACTAAGAAACGAAGAATATGGTAAGCAGGCTGTTCACAAAATACTGGTGTGAACCCCTTGCCATTTGTCGCATACCAAGAAAGAGGAAGTTGTGTGAAGTCGAAATATAGGCTCTTGTCAGGCTCAGAATCTACTTGATAAACGGACTTCTGGGAAAGTATCTTTCCGTCCTTCAACATAATCTGCTGAGTTAATGGATTGATGGAGCACAGTTCACCAAACTTGTCTTTATCGTTCTTGAATACACGATATCCATCAAGTAGTTTTGAATGACAAATACCACCTGCGGTCTCTATAGGCATCACCCAAATATCTACTGCTCTACTGCCTACCCAGTTATTAATCATGTTACGGTAAGCCTCCACTACTTTGTCTGTCACCTCCTCTGCCTGTCCATTCTGAGTCCATTTTTCGCATTTAACTGGACACAGAATAATAAGTTTGCGGTCAATACCTTCATCTTCTATTGTAATATTTGCCAACAAATTCGTTATTTCCTCTGTTCGATTATATATGGTATTGATATTCGGATTTTCGTCCTGCATCAAGTAGGGCGTATCAATGGCGATAATAAATACATCGCTCTTCTTTACCAATTCGATAAGGTTAGCGTGACTACTACTTTTGGCCTCCATGTATTCACCTGGTACATCTACGAAGTCAAAAGTAACACCTTTTGTCCCTTTAATTTGAATGACCAGATTATATACGCCTTTCCCTTCTGTGGGGGTCATGTCAACAAGGAAGTTGCTGTTTGCTCCCACCTTATCCCGAGTCCGCAGATAGTTGTCAATCTCTATGCGCTTGGCGTGAAGAGGTATTCCGACACTATCTGAACCAGAATAGTTGGTCTGATCCGTCACAGCACAAAGACTGTCTGCAAGATTATTCCCCAACGAATATAAGATTGAGGCAAGTATAGAAGACTTTCCTGATCTTCTGCCTCCAAGCATTAAAATTTGATGTGCCATATTTCTTTCTCTTATTATTTGCAATATTTAAACAGGCCTTCGCCACATTCTACTCTATATCCAGGAATATCTGTTTTCCGGTTCTTCTCCATTTTCAGAATCTCGTCAAACAAATCCTCATCGTCGTCAAACAAGTCATAAATGGAGGTGAACAACTTGTCGAGAAAGCCTCTGTTCTTTTTCTCTCTTCCATACTGTGCTGCCAAAAACGACAACATATAATAGAGCGGTTGAACGCAGAACACTGGATTATATTTGGGATTCTCCTTTCTGAATCTATACACCACCTCTTCTGGACATCCTTCCATATTTGTGGGGACGATGTTCCCGCTTTTCTTGATATAGTCAAACTCGACACCGCCCAACGTCAATATCGGTGTGACGGCACAAGCAATCTTTCCATTCTCCTTAAACAAAGATATTAAGTCTCGATAGACTTCCTCAACTCGACTCAACACTTCGTCCATTCTGCGCTCAAAAAAGTAGCGTTCACACTTCAAGGGCACCAGCAGAACCAATCGTTCTCCCATTATCTGTGTTAAGGCATTCTTGAAAAAGTCGGTAATGACTTCTGGTTTATTCTTCACACTACAGAATGAACCATCCTCTTCCATTAGATGTGGAGTGTCAATTGCGACAAACACTGCACTTGAATCCTTGATGAACTGTTGAACTTCTTCCGGACGGCTCTGAACATACTCGCCAGGGAAATCTTTAATCTCAAGGTCTATACGTGGTTCTTTACCCTTTAACCCAAATGCGAAATCGAAGGTGTTTACCGTTGCAGAAGCTCCCAAGCCCGCAGCAGGACGATCCGTGACCTGCCGCTGGTTCACGAAAATGTCATTGAGTTGGTGTTTCCTGTCAATCAGTTCTGCATTTGTGTCTCCTTCTGCCTTCAGAATCAGATTGGTGGTTGCACCTATATTCTCCTGCGTGTCGTTGAAGATAGCAGTAAGGATTGTAGTCTTACCAACGGCTCTTGGCCCCATCATACATACCTTCATAGGTATGCGGGCAATCGCCTTCTTCTTAAAAGAATCTAATAGTCCCATAATTATGCCAGTTTGATGGTGAATTTATCTTTCACATTCTTTTCTTTGACTTTGTCGCAGTACTCGTTAAGTTGACCAAGTGCGACTTCCTTTGTAGCCATATCTCGGAATTCGTCAGCCCATATAGCTGTAGCATTCTCGCGGTAGAAATTCTTTAGGTCACGTCGCCCTTGCTCTTTGATTATCACCCTATCTTTCAACTTACGCAAACGTGCATTGAATGAGTTGTATGGAATAATAAGCAGTTCCTTAATGCCGTTCATCATGGCATCAGCAACAACAGGAATGGCATTTTGAAGACTCTGTTCAATAACCTCAACAATGTCATTCTGTTCCAATCCTTGGAACACAGGACGAATAAATGCTTTGTTTTGCGGTGAGGGGTCAAGACATTCCAAAGAGCGGTCAGCCTTAAATTCGAGCAGTCCCTCGATGTTGAGTCGATAGGTATAAATATCGTTGAATGCTTCCGCTACCAACGGGAAATCACTAAGCTTCTCGTCAATGAGTGTTCCAAGCCATGCTACAGAATCGCCATCTTCAATTTCTTTTTGCAGGGGGATGCTTTTCAACTTTCCTCCGTCATTACTTTCCAGTATCTCACAGACTTCTCTCTTGAATCCCTCTTGCAAACCAGCTATAGCACTACTATTAATTTGCTCAAACTCATCCCTTACAGCAGCCCTAAGGTTTCCAGAATAATAATTATACACATTGTCAGGATAAGCCTCCGGACCACCAGATGTAAGTCTGTTAAGTATCTCTTCAGAAGTTGGACAGTGAGAGGCAATGTTTGCGATGACATTCATTACTTCTTCTCTTATCATGTCACACTCTGCATCCTTGTCAGAATACTTACCAATCAGTTCTTCCAAACGTCTTGCCAACATCAACTGGTCTTCATAAAGTTCATCGAATTTGCCTCCGGTCTGAAGCGCTTTCTTGAAACCACCAGATAAAACATTCTGTACCTTGCTACTGAAATCAAAGTATAATTGGTATGCCTTTACGAACTCGGCATTTGCAGACTTCAAGAGATTGTTGTCAACATTGAGAAGGTTTGATGCCAGGAAATTCAACATGGGAAGCAGCAACTTCTCGCGTACATCTTCTTGATTGCCACAGTCAACAAGCATTAGTTCTGCAAATTCTTGTGCACCGCTTTCCTGTTTTTTCTTAAATGCTTCCAGTAATATTTTACCAGTTCTCGTATTGTTTAGCGCTTCGCATGAGTTAATAACGTAGAAAAGCCAATATTTCAGTCCACTGTCCCCTAAAGCCTTGGCCAACATGTCATACAGTTGATTGTCTTCGTTTCTAATACCGTCACGTTGTGCATCAGCCTTTCGCACCACAATGGCTGCGTCACTATCGTTAGCAAGGGTGTCTAACATCTTCTCTTCAAGATTCATCGAGGTGTCGCCAAGACCAATGGTGTCAACCAACATGATTCTGCCAACATCAGAGGTCGGGAATGGGGTGTATATCGTAACCTCCTTAACTCCAAGATAGGCATAATAATGTTCGTCAGGATTACCAGTAGCATATTGAGCAACGTAATAACGAATCCGAGATTTATCGGTCTCATCTATCTCTTGTCCAAGATTGCCACTATACTTGTCATAATGTTCTACATACTTCTTCAGATGCTCCAAAAGCGACTCTTGAGTAGTCGTTGTTACTTGAATGGAGTTAACAGGTATGTGGGAAATCTGAGAAACAGAACCAATCGTATGGGATGATGCTCCAATCTTTTCCAGATAACCGTTAATCTGACCCACAATTTCTTGTTCCGTGTAGAACTTAATCTTTGCGTGCATCTGGCCAGGTGCATTGGCAATGGTAGATTTAGCACCAGTACAGTCACCTCCTGTATCTGCAGGTATAATATCGTTCTCTACACCACTAATAGACTGCAAGAGACGACTTTTTCCTTGACCAGCACGACCTACCACGCTGATGTTTATTGTGTCACGATTAAAACGTTTGCTTAACCGTTCACACTCTTGTTGGCATCTCTGAAGCTGGAGAAGGGTAGCAGCCGGATCTGCCAGTTCCACCTTGTCCATGAATGTTGGATCTTCAATCGACATGACGTAATACTCCCCTTTTTGTTCTCTAATCTGAGAAAGGATAGTTTCACGCAATGCAGAAAACTCATCCAACAAATGGGTCAAGTCTGTGAAGAAAGCCCCCTTTTGTCTTATCACTTCGAGGTGTCCTTTGCCCTCATATGCATTACGACCTATTCTACGGTCGATAATCTCATTGATTTTGTCTGTTATTGCCATAAAACTACATTTTCAATATTTAAATATACTCCTGTATCTCCTTTTTTAATGATTCTGCCTTAGAAATGTATTTGTGATTATAATCGGGATAATTTATAACTATATCTAACATATGTATAGCTGATTCATATTTTCTCAATGCATAAAAACATTTTGCGTTTAGATAAAACATTCTTACGTATTGATCTTTTGAAATTATAAGAGTCTGGAAATCATTGATACTCGTTTTGTCTAATGCTTCTTTATATTTCCCTTGATAGTATAAAGATTCAGCTTCGTCGATAATTTCATTAATCCCATTCAAAGAGTCAAATATTCCCATAAATTCTTGTTTTATAAATTATACTCCTGTTTAATTTCCCTTGCCATTCTTTTTAAATCCGAATAAGCATATTGATAAACCATATTTAATGATCCTCTATCAGAAGACAAGACCACATTTACACAATTTGATGCACTTTGATTGTAACCGAGCTCAGCATAACAAGCAGCTTTTAGTAGGTATATTGTCATGCTTGCAACGCTTTTCTCATCAGGAGAATGTCTCTGTTCTTCTAAAATCTCCAGTGCCTCTTCAAATCGGTTCTCTTGAGCCAACTTATAGGCCTCCTTAACATTATCTCTTCTTTTAAAATTACCTATAATTTCTAATCCTTTAAAAAAGGATTTTAAAAACTCGTTTATCATAATCAGAAAATAATAACATTAATACTACCCATAATCATTCCAAGCAGAGCTCCAAGCCATACAATGGCTCTAAGTTCCTTATCCATGACTTGAAATATCAGTTTCTCTGTTTCTTCCATATCCATTTCGTTGATGCGCTCCTCTACGATTTTACTGATATTAATCGCTTCAAGAATCTTAGGAAGCCGCTCTGTAATGATTGTGCGATATAACGAAACAATAGAAGATTTAATCTGGCAGATTTGCTCATCTTTATTTGCAAGTAAATCAGACATCTTACAATCCATAAGATTGTTGATCTCACTCCCTATAAGATTGCCCACAATCTCTTCTGAGTTGTTCTGGAGCATCTCGTTGATATTTTTGCCCAAAGCTTGTTCTACTGGTTCTGCCAAAGCAGAAATAAACTCTGACGCATTTTTCTTAGCCTGACTGCCAAAAATAGTTTCGAAACCTTGGCTGATTAACTTGCCGAATCCACCACCATTGCCAATACCCTCATCACTAAGCGTATCTCCAATAGTACTGCCAAAATTTTGCATTTTCTGCATTACATGGCTTACTGCTATATGAGCTATCTGGGTTCCAATAGATGAGTCTGATAACTTTTTATGAATGAGAGTTGTCAGTTCTTTGTTTATACTATTTGAAGCACGAGACACCTCGTCTTCAGAAAGATAATGAGAAAGGAACAGTATCAGAGTTTCCTGATTGTTCTTCTGAGTCTCAAAAAAATCTTCAATGGCACCTTGAATCTTGCCAATCATCTCGTCTGAAAGAAGATTCTTTTCAAGCACCTCTTTATTCATCAGGTTTGCACTGATAGCTCCGCCTATAGACGCAGCTATCCTTCCTTTTTCTTTAGGGATGATACCAGGCGTAAATGGAATCTTCATTCCAAACAAATACTTGGCCGTGTGAGGCCTGAACAGCATACGTATTGCTATATCATTGGTGATATAGCCAATTACACCTCCCATCAACGGGGCAACTATATATGGACTTATTAAATCAGCCATCACTATCAATCATTATAGAACTATAGAGCAAACTTGTTTATAAGTAATAAGAAATCAATTGTGCCATTTCTATCATCAGGATTCAACTAAAACGCAGTAAATCCACAATCCACCAATGACAGTCATGTGACTGAACGTTGAGGACTTTCTTGTGTATCCTTTTAATCCTGAACGGATTCCTAAGTCTTTAAGCGCAAGTTGAACATCCATATTTGCTCTTTGTTTTAGCGGTTAGTACTTTTATTAGTGACAATCAGCACTAACCCATGCACACAAGGAAAGCGCAGACCTGCCATGTTTCCACTCAGGCCCGCTACAGTCTCTAATTCGTTATGGAGAAGCCTGCGCTTGGAGCGCAGCTTCAATACGAATTAGAATTGCTCGTTAAATCCCTTTCGAGGTAGCGGTTCGAGTGGAAAATTGAGCAAATATGTCTTTTTGTGCCTCCTTTGGGTGAAAGACACCTATTGGCAAGCACGCGGCAAATTTAATAAAAAAAAAGAAAACAACTGCAAAAAAAACTCGATTTTCTTCGATTTATTCACAATTTTTGCGTAATTTACACGCGTTGGGCTATCAAAAGTCTCAAAAACGCATGTTAAACCACGAACATTTTGCACAAAAACAACTTTCTCAGCCCACTTTTCAATCATCGAGCAGCCACTCCCTTGCTTGTCCCTTGCTATCTTGATGCACTATTCCTTCACTAACACACAGGGGGTAAACACCATGTAGCCATACTCCAGCCTTACTCCAGCCTTACTCCAGCCTTACTCCAGCCATACTCATGAGTATGCTTAGAAGCAGCCTACGGTATGGATAGGAGCAGCCTGGGAGCTGGCTGGAGTATGAAACTATGCTCTAATTGGACACTAAAGGACACCCAAAGGAACACTAAAGGACCACCAAAGGATCACCAAAGGAGGGTGAGGCTCACTTGGCCTTCTTCTTTCTTTTCCTCTATCTCCCTTTTTTATAAGTCATCTCATGCTATTGCCTTACAGACTTTCTTAGCAGAACATTCCTGTTTCCTTTTCCCATTCTTCGGTTGTAACCTATCCACTGCATTGCATCCTGTGCTCGTCGATGGGCATTCTTCGTTTACCATACTTCCTGATAAATATGAATGATATGCTAAAGCGCAAACGAGTTTGACTTTGGACATTTGGCTTAACGAAAACATTCTTATTCCGACTTCTTCATTTATGACTTTTTCGGGCGAAGCGAGTCACACTTACTTTTTCCGTCGCAAAGTTAGTGCAAGCCGTATTCTGCAAGTACCAGGTGCCTTATTCCTCGGATTTTAACAAAAACTTTTTGCCGTCTGTGCCAGCCAATAAAAACTTTTCCTGACCCAAGGGTGAAATAATTCGGTAATTCCTTGCATTCCCATACTTCCCTTGCCAACTCTGTAAGAGCCACGGGTGTGGCCAGTCTTATTACCCACATAGTCATTCAGGTGATTCACCCATGAGCTATCACCAGAGTTTGAAGATCTTGTCTGTGCCTGTTAATCGTTCGCAGTAGTCTCTGCCGCAACAGGCTTGCCACAACTCCCACAGAACAAATATCCATCCTGTATCGGTTTACCACAATAACTACAGTATCTCATATTTATTTGTTTTACGATTATTATTTAAATCTCATTTGAGTTGTATCAAGAATCGCGTGGGACAGGAACAGTGATACAACGCCTTGGCGTGAATCAGCTGTTCTGTCCCTGATGATACTATAGAACATTCCACATAAGTTCATTTAAACAGAAACAATTCAAGTGCGTGTCAAAAAAAATGCCGTAAGATAGAAATCATAAATGCAGGAAACATGAGGGTTTTCATGTCACCTTGCGTACCTTTTTATATATAGAGTGGTACTGTTCTACGTTTGCCAATGTTTAATATATTAGATATACTTCACCTTCGAGGCATCACGGGGTTTGGCGTCCGGTTGTTCGTCGGGATAGCCAATGGAAATCCAACAGCTGGCAATACGCCTTATATAAACGGAAAATGGCAACGCTTTCCTTTCTCGAAACGAAGAGCTGATCGTCTTGTCTTGCAGAAAGGTAAGCGTTGCTATTGAGTGATGAAGAGTAGGGTAGGGTTACTTGAACAGAGAGTATTCGGGGACGGTCCATGCCAAGGCACTTGCGCCCAGCACGTCGCGCTCGGCATCGTCCAGGTCGGAGAGCATGATGCGCACCTTGCCGCTCATGTTACGGAACACGTGGCATTCGAACGATTCACAGGTGGGGTCGAGCAGCCAGTGGCCGGCATGCGATACGCCACCAGTAATAATAATGGCTTCAGGGTTGACGATGCTGGCGTAGGTTGCCAGTCCTCTTCCGAAGTAGTTGCCGGTGAGTCGATACACCTCTATGGCCAGTGTGTCGCCTTCGTCGCACAGCTCGGTGATGATTTTCGGATTCAGCGTCTCTATGTTGCGCATCTTCGAGGGGGTGTCCGTCTGTTGCATCAGTTCGTGGGCGGTCTGCACGATGCCTGCCGCAGCGACGTATGCCTCCAAGCAGCCCTTCAGTCCGCAGGGGCAGGGGCGACCGTTCTCCTCAATGCAGGTGTGCCCTATCTCGCCGGCATAGCCGTGGGCTCCCAGGTGCTCGTGACCTTCGGAGAAGAAGCAGCTGCCCAGTCCGATGCCGAGGTTGAGGACGATGAAGTTCTTCATGCCGTGGGCACAACCGTACATCTTCTCGCCCAGGGCGGTGTTGTGGGCGTCGTTGCCCAGCGCAACAGCTATGCCTAACTGGTCGCGCAGCATGGCTCCTAAGGGTACGACGCCTTTCCACGGCAGGTTGGCAGCATTCTCTATGCATCCTGAGGCGTAGGTGGCACTGGGGCAGCTGATGCCTACAGAGCGGATGGTCTCGTAGCCGCCTTGAGCTTCGGCCATGGTGAGAATGCTCTCCGCCAGTTTCTCAACGTATTTGTTGATGTTGGGATAGTCGGTGGTGAGGAAATGGTCGTGGGCTATCACGTTGCCACGGACGTCAACGATGGCGTAGGTGGTTACGGCATTGCCGATATCAACGCCTACGACTCGCTTCTTGATGCTGTTCTGTTCCATAGTGATTTTAAAAAAAGGTATTAAAAATATTGGGCGGCGGCACGTGCCATGGCTTCGTAGGCTCGTTCGCTGGGGTGCAGGTGGTCGCCGCTGTCGTAGCCGTCGGCAAAGGCCTTGGGATTGCTGTTGCTGCGGACGGCCTTGTCGAAGTCGATGCAGCCGTCGAAGAGGGGCGATGTGCGCAGCCATTCGTTGAAGGCTTGGCGCATGGTCTCGCGCTCCTCGTTGTAGGTGCGCCAGCCGTAGATGGGCAGTAGTGTGCCGCTCCACACACGGAGTCCTTGCTCCTTGGCAGGACGAACATAGATGTTCTCGACGCCTTGCTCCATTTCTTCGACCGTCGGTAGGTCGCTCCATGGGCGGAAGGGGTTGACGTCGGTGCCTACGGGGTGAATGATGTCGTTGATGCCGTGCTGGATGATGACGTCCGTGGCGCCAGCCACGTTCATCTCGATGGGGAAGCGTGTGGCACCCTTCAAGCCGTATGCCTGATAGGTGATGCAGTCGTACTGTCGCAGGATGCGTGTGCCGCTGACGGCTCGCCGTATGATGGCGGTGTTTGTGCCGAAGACCATCTGCGCCAGGTAGTCGGGCCACGACTGTGCGGTGATGGAGTCGCCGTAGCACACGACGGCTCGGTTGTCCATTGACGTCAGCACGTCGATGGTGTTGAGGAAGTAGAACCAGTTGGTGCTGCGACTCAGATCCTGCGGCAGCACGTTGGCGTCCGCATAGTCGCCGTAGGCGTAGTAACCCTTCGAGAGAGGTCCTGTGACGAAAGTTCCGCTGTTCATCTGCGTATAGCCTGCCATATACATACTTACCTCTACCGTGTCGCCGCTTCTCACCGCCATGCTGATGGCATCGCTCTCCGTCTCCGTGCCAGGCTGCAGGGTGACGCTCTTCTGGCCGCCGAAGGTCACGGCGACATGGTTGGCAAACACCTTGTCCAGCGTCACGGGTTCCGTGCCGGTGAGGTTGGAGAAGCGGAAGCGTAGCATGGTGCCGCTGAAGCACATCCTGATGGGATAGCGCAGCGTGAGGTCTTTGGCATAGACGGCCTCGCGCCGGTTGCTGATGGAGGTGGCGTTGCCCCAGCAAGCCACCCACTGACTGTCTGTTGTCATCTTTGGGCTATGATTTGGCATATTTCTTCTAAGTATTGGCGGTCGGTATCGTCGAATGCTGCCAGCCGCTCGCTGTCGATGTCGAGCACGGCTATCACGCGACGTACCTTATTATTATATATAGGAACGACAATCTCCGACCGCGAGGCACTGCTGCAGGCGATGTGTCCTGGAAACTGCTCCACGTCGGGCACGACAATCGTCTCGCCTCGCTGCCACGCTGTGCCGCAGACGCCCTTGCCGTAGCCGATGTGCATACACGCCACAGGGCCTTGGAATGGTCCTAACAGCAGCTCGCCCTCGGGAGCTTCGACGCCGTCGGTCACCACACGGTAGAAGCCTGTCCACCAGAACCCCATCTCCGTGTGGATGGCTGCCGCCACGTTGCTCATGATGGCGGTCATGTCCGTCTCGCCCTCCACCAGTGCCGCTATCTGCTGCACCAGTTGCCGGTATCGTTCTGCCTTGTCGAAAGTGCTCATTTTGTTATGAACTATAGCTTTAGGTCTGCAAAATTAGGAAAAAAGAACGTTATTGCCAAGTTTTTTGATGACATTTTCGCTTTTTAAGCGTCTTATTTACACAAAAACGTTAAAATATTTGGAGGTTTCGTAAATAATCTCTATATTTGCAGCGTAAATTGAGAACAAACAACTTATAATTACTAACAATTTTAAACAATTACAATTATGAAGAAAATCTTTACGCTTGTCGCTATGGCAATGTTCGCCGTAGCAGTGAATGCACAGGATCATGAGCCTGGTCTCTACGAATGTAAGAGTATTACATGGGGTGACATCACCTGGAAGAACGGTAACAACAGGAAGGACAAGGACTTGAATGACATGCTCTTCTTGATGGGTACTGGTAATGGTTATGCCACACTCCTTGCTGAGTATTTCTACAGTGAAAGCCAGGCGCAGTATATGACTCGCCCTGCCTACACCTACATTGATTATGAGAATGGTAAGACAGGTGCCCCTGCTTATGGTCTGTACTACAAGCTCACTCCGAAGGTGGATGGTGTGTTGAAGTTCAATACATGGGTCAACAAGGGTAACCGCAAGACCTTCGTTGTTAAGGCATCTGACGGTAAGCCTTTGGAGCCCTATGTGGATTATACTTTCGACGGCTATGTCAATGGTCAGAATGACAAGATTGAAGAAGTGGATCATCCCCACTATTTCACAGCAGCCGATATCAAGCAGCGCGTAGATGATGAAAATGCAAAGCGTGCAGGAGAATCGAAGGATCCTATTAACAAATATGTCATTGAAATAGGTAACCAGCCTGTTTGGGGCTGGATTAATCTGAATGTTACAGCCAATGAGAGCTACTACATCTATCAGCAGACTTCACAGTTAGGCTTCGGTGGCTACACTTTCACTCCTAACAATGGAGGAGCCGAGGACTATGTTGCAGTAGTTGATATGGGTGGTACCAAGGTGTTGGCTCCTGAGTTTGCAGCAGTTATTGACGAAAGTGGCAAGGCAACCAACGTTGACATCAGGGGTTCTGTTGTGGCATTCGGTACAACCAATATGGCTGTTGAGGCTTGCGGTGGTGCTGTTCCTACCGATGTTGAGGCAGACTTCGACAAGCCTACTGGCATTGAGACCGTCAAGGCTGCTGAGGTGAAGGCTAACGCCGCTATGTTCAACCTCGCTGGTCAGCAGGTGAACGGTGCCTTCAAGGGCATGGTCATCCAGAACGGTAAGAAGTTCATCGTGAAGTAATGCCCACCCCCGTCCCCTCCCCAAGGGAAGGGAGTAGAATAACAAACAAATAGAGTGGCGGCACGCGAGTGCCGCTACTTTTTTGCCCGAAAGTTTGGAAATTAAGGGAAAAGTATTTATCTTTGCAGCGTGATTACGAAAAAAGTCGTAACGAAAAAAAACGTAATATGGAAAACCCTTTTAAATTCGGCACAATCGTAGAAGAAGAGTACTTTACCGATAGAGTACAAGAAGTGGCTTATATCTGCCAATTTATTCAAAGTGCCAACCATCTGGTGCTGATTAGTCCTCGACGCTTTGGAAAAAGCAGTGTTGTGGCAAAAGCCGTAAAGCAGAGCGGTCGCAAAAGTATTACCGTCAACCTTCAGCAGGTGACATCAGTTGCAGATCTTTCTGCAAAGTTGTTGCGCGAATTCTTTAAGATTCATCCTGTGCAACGTCTCAAGCATGCGATAACCCATTTTCGTGTCATTCCTACTATTTCAACCAATGAGTTGACGGGAATGCTGGATGTATCTTTTCAGCCAGGAGTAGATGCCAGTATGTTGCTGGAAGATGTGATGGCTCTGATAGAATCGTCGCATACTGATGATGACAGGCTGATAGTAGTGCTTGACGAGTTTCAGGATGTTTTGGACCTTGACAGCCATTTGGATAAGAAACTGAGAGCTATCATGCAAGAACAAAAGCACATCAACTATATTCTGTTAGGCAGTCAGGAAAGTATGATGACGGATATCTTCGAAAAAAAGAAGTCGCCCTTTTACCACTTTGGTCAACTGATGCGGTTAGGAAAGTTGCCTTATGAGGACTTTCATCGTTATCTTTCCAAGCGTTTGGCCAGTTGTTTCCCTGAACATTGCGATGAGTTGTCGGACAAAATTCTGGATTATACGGGTTGCCACCCATACTATTCGCAGCAATTGGCAGCAAACGTATGGCAGGTGGGAGTGCTACGGCCGGAAAGCTCTCAGCCTTTCTACGATGCCATCCAGCAGATTGTTACTACGCATGGGCTGGATTATGAGAGACTTTGGACAAGCTTTAACCGTACAAACAAATGGCTATTACAACGTTTGGCAACTGGCGCGTCTTTGCAGACAGGTGATTACCCCACGAGTACACTGTACAGTGCCTTAAAGCGTTTGCAGAAAGAGGGATATGTCATTTATGCAGACAGCTATGAACTGGAAGATCCTTTCTTTAAAGAATGGATTCTGAAAGAAATGCACTCTTGACGGCTGCGAGGACAAAAAAAGTGTTTATTTGTTTGGTGTTGTGCTCGCTTATTCGTACCTTTGCAAACAGAAACTGAAACAATTACTAACGGATATGAAAAGACAAACTTTGATTTTGATGGCTGTGCTGCTGACCAGCGTGACTGCCATTGCGTGGGCTGCCATTCATGAAGTGACGGGCGTCATCACCGTGACGTTCCAAGTAGATCCCGCTGGAGCAGGAGACGTTTTGCTGAGTGGTCAGAAGAAGACTAGCACTCCTGCATTCTCGGGTTATGACATGACCGTATCTGCTCAGGCTAATCCTGGCTACGGATTCGTGGGCTGGTATATCGATAGCGAGTTGAAAGGTACCGACATGAGCAGCTTCACGTTCAAGGCTGCCGAAACAAATATGACGGTAGTCGCCAAGTTCGAAGCACTGGCAGCCAGTAGTCTGACGCTGAAAGTGAAAGAAGGTAAGGGCTCAGTCAGTTTCGTTACTCAAGGCCAAGTGGTCAGCGAAGACACTCGGAAATACACCTCTGGTTCTGAAGTCACCGTGGCAGCAGTTCCCGAAAAAGGAAACGAGTTCGTCTGCTGGCAGGACGGCGGCGGTCAGCAGCTGTCTGCCAGTCGTAGCTACACCTTTACCATTAACAACGATATGACGCTGCAAGCCGTCTTCAAGGAGAAGGAACACTATAACCCCGATCTCGTCAGTTTCCCTGGTGCTGAGGGCTATGGGCGCTTCACCACCGGTGGCCGCGCCATTGATGACCGTGGCTCGAAGGTGTATTACGTTACGAGACTGGACGACTGTGCCGATGATAACCTCGTGGAAGGAACGTTCCGCTGGGCAGTGAAGTCGGGCGACGACACGCCACGAACGGTGCTCTTCAAGGTCAGTGGTACCATCTACCTCACCTCACGACTCTCAGGGCTGAAACCCAATCTGACCATTGCCGGACAGACAGCGCCAGGCGGTGGCATCTGTATTGGCGGACACCAGATGAAACTGCCCTCGAACAGCATTGTTCGCCATATCCGCTTCCGTGCCGGTGATCTGCCTAACAAGAGTATGTCGCAGCTGGACGTGGAGAACGTCAACAACATCATCCTTGACCACTGTACCTTTGCCTGGTCGATGGAGGAAAACCTGACGATGTACGACTGTGACTATACCACCGTGCAGTGGTGTATCTTCGAAGAACCCCTCTACAACTCTCGCAACTCCAAGGGTGCCCGTGCCTACGGTGCTCAGTGGGGTGGCGAACACGGCACGATGCACCACTGTCTCTTTGCACACTGTGTTACCCGTGCGCCCCGTTTCAATGGTGTGCGCCCCAATGTTAACGACCGCCATGTGGATTCGGAGTTCATCAACAACGTCATCTTCAACTGGGGAACGCACAACTCCGTCTATGGCGGCGAGTGCTCTACCGGCGTGGCGGGCGACTACAACCGTACCTACATGATCAACAACTACTACAAGCCAGGACCCCTGACGAAGGATGGAACCGGCTATGCCCGTCACTTTGTGTCAGCTACGGGAGCCAACATCAACGAATTGGGCGAGTGGTATCTTAGTGGCAATAAGTTCGAGACGGGCAGTAAGTGGGCACGCTCGGAAGCCCGATGGAGTGACGAGGTGTTAGAGAAGGTGAATGCCGACAACTACTACGGATTCCTCGATACCAGCAACAAGCGTGAACGAGCCATTGCCATGTGGTCGGCATCGGCAGGATATACACAGGACATCTACGACCAGAAACTGCTGAAGTCGCTGCCTACAGGCTATGAGCTGACCATCAAGAACTACGACACTGCCGACGCGGCATACGATAAGGTCGTGACGCAGGCTGGTGCCTCGCTGCCTCGCTACGACGAGAACGATGCCCGCGTTCTGCAGGAGGCTGCCGGCGAGATTGACCCGCAGTTTGGTGGCGATCGTGGTGCCAAGTTGGGTGTCATCGACTCACCGACGGACATCACGCTGCAAGACCACGACGTTTTGGCAGCCCTTTATATGGGCGATGATGCCAAGGACGACAAGGAGATTGACGTTACCTTCTTCCCCCGTCTGCAGGGCGACAACTTTGATGCTCAGGTGACAGATACCGACGGCGACGGACTGCCTGACGACTACGAGACGGAAGTGGGGCTGAACCCCAACGACCCTGCCGACGGACAGGCACTGGCAGAGAGCGGATACTCCAACCTGGAGCTGTTCCTCAATGGTGTGGCCGACCGCAAGATTGATGCCACCAAGTACACCAAGCACCAGCACACCGCCCTCTTCACAGGCTTCAACGCCATCGTTGGCGAAGGCGAAACCTATACCACCGTGCAGGCTGCCGTGGATGCTGCACCTGCCGACGGTACACCTTATTATATATTTATAAGGAAGGGTGAATACAAAGGACATGTTGCCATTACCAAGGCGAACATTCATCTGGTGGGACAGGACAAGCGCAAAACCATCATCTGGGATGACAAGACCAATACGGATGACGGCGGTGTCGATAAGGCTGCCACCATCAACGTGACGGGCAACGACGTGTCGTTCGACAACCTGACCATCCGCAATACTCGTACCGACAAGCAGGCAGTAGCCATCTATACCAACGGCGACCGTATCAGCATCACCAACTGCAACCTCGACGGTTATCAGGACACTTATCGCACAGCTAATAAGGACAGGTATCGCAACCTGGTGCGCAACAGCAAAATCAGCGGTCGTACAGACTTTATCTACGGCACGGGCGAGGTGTTCTTCGACAGCGACACGCTGAACATCGTAGCTTCGGGAGGATGGATCGTCGCTCCGGCACAGGAAGGCGGCGCCACCTACGGCTATGTATTCCGTGACAACGTCATCACCGCTAAGACACCAGGTCTCACCACTTACTTAGGACGTCCCTGGAAGGAGAAACCCTTGGTCACCTTCATTGATACACAACTGACTGAAGGCGTCAGCATCTATCCCGAAGGCTGGTCAGACATGGGTGGACTGCCCGTACAGATGGCAGAGTGTAACACCGTGGATGCCAGCGGCACGCCTCTCGACCTCAGCCAGCGCAAGACAACCTTTACGGCAGAAGGCCAGAGCTGCACCAGCAAGGCGATTGTCGGCAAGGTGGAAGCAGACAGCTATCAGCTCAACTACATGTTGCGCGGTGCTGACAACTGGGATGCCGACTGGCAGGCATTTATCCTGCCGGCGCCTGCCATTTATGTCAACAACGACAACATCTCTTGGCAAGACCAGACAGGTTTTGCACAATGCTATCTGGTAGTCGTCGATGGTATAGCAACGATTACCACCGAAACCAGCCGCGTCAACGACGGAAAGACGGTGACGGTCAAGTGCATCAGTATCTTCGGAGTGACAGGTGAAGAGGCTTCCTCAAAGAATCCTACTGGCATACAGGCTCCAAAGACCACTGCCGGCGTGATGCGCCGCAGCTATTTCACGGCCGACGGTCGGCAGCACCAGCACCTGCAACACGGACTGAACATCATCCGTGAGACGCTCAGCGACGGTACACAGCGCGTACAACGCATCGTAGCGAAGTAGCGTCAGCCATTAATTATAAGAGAGGATTTCTCGAAAGTCTTAAACGCATAGCCCTGATCGCGCAACCATTCAATAATTTGCGGCAGGGCTATGCGTAATTTTGCTATAGACTTGACGGAGTCGTGGAAGGTGATGATGCTGCCGCTGCGAACGTAGCGCTTCACGTTGTTCACCACGTCCTCGGCAGTGGTGTATTTTGAGTAGTCACGCGTCACCAAGTCCCACATCACAATCTTGAACTTACGCGACAACAGGGCGTAAAGGTCCAGTCGCATCCAGCCGTGAGGAGGGCGCACCAAGTCTGTATGCAGATAGGCGTTCGCCTTCTCCACGTTGTAGCTGTAGTCGTGAACGGAGTAACGGAAACCGCTGATGTGGTTGTGGGTGTGGTTGCCGATGCGGTGACCAGCATCAACGACACGCTGATGCAGTTCCGGGAATTTACGGGCGTTGTCGCCAACCATGAAGAACGTCGCCTTTACCTGGTAGCGGTCGAGGATGTCCAGAATCTCGGGTGTAGCCTCGGGTATAGGACCATCGTCGAAGGTCAGATACACTGACCTGTCCTGATGGTCCATCCGCCATAGCGCATTGGGATATAGCCATCGCATCCAGATTGCCGGTTGCTCGATAAACATACCCTAAACTCTCAACTCTTAACTCTTCATTCTCAACTCTCAACTCTTTCCCCCTCCCCTCGGGAGGGGATGGGGGTGGGCCTACTTTAATCTTCATAAAAACTTCCGCCTCGCTGCTCAAAGAGCTTGGCGAGGGCGTCCAGCTCGTCCAACTGTTTCTCGGCAAGACCTTTGTCTAACGGAGTGGTCAGCGCATTGAGCTGCTGCAGGATGTACATTTGTACCAGCACATCGTTCTTGGAACTCTCGAAGCGGTAGCCGACTAACGAGCAGTACCACTTGACATACTGCGTGGCATTCTTCCACATCTTATTGACGATGTCCAGCGACTTCTGCTTATCGCCAATAGATGCCCAGGCACGAGCCATGTCGATAGAGCCAGAGGCGTAGCTGTGAGGAACGTTATAGTCAGGAATCATCTTCGTGGCATAATTCAGTACCTCACGGGCTTTCTGGTCTTTGCCTTCGTAGATGAGCTCCACGGCCAGACGACTCATGATGCGGCGATGGGTATAGCACATGCGCATCACCGTCTCGTCGAGATAGATGCCACGCTGCTCTAAGCCTCCGAACTTGAAGCGGTGCATGATGTTGTCGTAGGTACGCTCCGTATCGAAGTTCTTCACTCCTGGCAGCGGCTTTCCGTCATGTTGAGTGGTGAACGGTGTGATGCGGTAGGCAAGACCTTCGGTGATGACGTTGTCGCCCAAGTTGATGTAGTTGTCGTCGCCAACGCTGACAGCCACATAGATAGGACGTTGCCAGTTGCACTGGTCGAGCATCTCCAGAATCATCAGGTCACCCTTGTAGAGGGCGCGCTTGCCTTTCAGCGAGATGACCATCTTGTCTGGGATGGAGTCGCTGGCAATCAGCATGCCACTCTTGCGGACGGCTTCCTTGTCAATAGTCATATAGAGCGTGTCCGTAGGAATGATGTGGCTGTAGTTGCCCTTGCCGAAGAGCATCTCCAGGATTTGCTTCTGGTTGTCCTTCCATTGGCCGCGAATCCAGTACTTCAGCACGTTCTTCAACTCGTAAGGATGGTCGCCAAACAGTTCTTGGGCTTCCTTCGGATATTGCTTCGTCACCTCGCTGATGATGTCCTTCATCCGTGGGTCGATGGTGACATATTCGTTCGTACCGGAACAGTACTCGATACGCTCCCAAGAGATGGGAACGCTGGGAGAGTCGTAGGCAGGACGGCGCATCTGGTCGATATACCAGTCGGTCTGCAGGTAGGAGAGGTTGCAGACACGGGCATCGGTACGAACACCCTCGACATCCTGGTTGTACCACAAAGGGAAGGTGTCGTTGTCGCCATTGGTATAGATGATGGGGTTGCCCTCTTGCTGCAGCGACATCAGATAGTTCTGACCGAAATCACGACAGGTATAGCGCCCTGAACGGTCGTGGTCATCCCAGTTCTGTGAGGCCATCTGAACAGGTACCAGCAGACAGGCGATGCTGACGATGCAAGCCAATGCGGTAGCAAATTTCTCACTTTTCACTTTCAGCTTCTCCCTGATTATTTCTATGATGGCTGCCACGCCCATGCCACACCAGATGGCGAAGGCATAGAACGAACCGGCGTAGGCATAGTCACGTTCACGAGGCTGCATGGGCGTCTGGTTCAGATAGACCACGATGGCCAGTCCCGTCATGAAGAACAGGAAGAACACCACCCAGAACTGGCGGATGCCAGTCTGGTCACTGATGCTGCCATGATGTTTCGCCAAAGACTGCCAGAAGAGACCGATGAGTCCCAAGAGCAGTGGAAGCATGTAATAGACGTTGTGACCCTTGTTCTCCTTCAGCTCGTCAGGAAGCAGGTCTTGGTCGCCCAGACGCCAGTCGTCCAACCAGCGGAAACCGCTCAGCCAGTTGCCGTGCTCCAGTTCGCCGTTACCCTGCAGGTCGTTCTGACGTCCTGCAAAGTTCCACATGAAGTAGCGCCAATACATGAAGTTGCACTGATAGGAGATAAAGAATCGCAGATTCTCAACCTGTGTTGGAGTCCGCACGGTAATCATCTCGCCACAGCGGTCGAACTCAGACTCCGTGCAGTCGATGCCTCCCATCCAGCTCTCGTAGGCATCACGGTGTGCAGAGCTGTACATGCGGGGGAACAGCATGTTCTGAGCGTAGATATATTCGTCTTTGGTACGTACTACAAAGTATTCGTCTTTCTCGTCGGGCGAAGCCTTCTCCTTACGCTGCCAGATGGGGTCTCCATGAGTCATCATGGGCTTGCAGTATTCACCGTCCTGTTCCAGTGCTACCTGTGAGGAGTAAGCCTGACCATAGAGTAGGGGGCGCTGTCCGTACTGCTCACGACCTAAGTATTCTCCCAGGGTGAAGATGTCCTCTGGTGAATTCTGGTCCATGGGCGGGTTGGCAGACGAGCGGATGACGATGAGGGCGTATGACGAGTAGCCAATCATCAGCATCAGCATGCAGAGCAGCGATGTGTTCTTGATGCGGGCGCTGACCAAGGCCGTTGGCTTTTGGCCTTTCTCTTTTGGCTTGATGTTGTAACTCAGCACGAACCACAGGATAGCCATGACGATAATGCCGATGATGACGGCTCTCCAGCCATGTCCGTAGAACGGAATACCCAGCATGGCAAGGGCTGCCAGAAACGCAATGTTCTGGCGCTTCACGTTGGTTGAGCGCTGGGTTTCATAGATTGCCCAAACCATGATACCGATGAGCAGGAAGATATAGACAATCTCGCCCGTATTGAACGGACAACCTAAGATGTTGACGAACAACAGCTCGAACCAGCCGCCCACCTGAACGATGCCTGGCACGACACCGTAAAGCACGGCAGCCAGGATGACGACGGAGATGAACAGGGCGATGAGGCTGCCCTTCAGGTCACGCTTGGGGTCATCCGTGGGGAATTTGCGATAGTAATACACCAGCACGATGGCAGGCAGACACAGCAGGTTCAGCAGGTGAACACCGATGGAGAGGCCCGTCATGTACATGATAAGCACCAGCCAGCGGTCGGCATGCGGCTCGTCGGCATGGTCCTCCCATTTCAGAATGAGCCAGAACACCACTGCGGTAAAGGCTGAGGAATAGGCATAGACCTCGCCTTCCACTGCCGAGAACCAGAAGGTGTCGCTGAAGGTGTATATCAAAGCGCCCACCATGGCAGAAGCCTCAATGGCTATCCACTTGTATAGGGGAATGTCCTTCAGCGAGGTGGCATTCCGGAAGTCCTCCTGCTTGATAAGCAACCGACGGGTGAGGTGCGAGACGGTCCAGAACAGGAACAGAATGGTCGCTGCCGAGAGCAGGGCACTCATCATGTTCACCATGTAAGCTACATGGCTGGGGTCGCTTGCAAACTGTGAGAACAGGTTGGCCGTCAACATGAAGAAAGGAGCACCCGGCGGATGTCCGATTTCGAGTTTGTAGCCTGTAGAGATAAATTCCGGACAGTCCCAGAAGGACGCTGTCGGCTCAATGGTGGAACAATAGACAATGGCGGCAATGGCAAATGCCAGCCAGCCCATGACGTTGTCCACGATTCTGAATTGTTTCATTACTTATACGCGTTCTTATATATTTTTATAATTCTAATCTGCAAAGGTAACTCTTTTCTGTGGAACACACCCCATTGGGCGTTGACCATTATTGTTTTTTAACCATTGAAGCGGTTTCCATGCTATGTACTCCTGTGTTATATGAACAACTGAGCACCATAGATGAGCAGAACGTAACGCAGGAATTTGCCGATGGCCATGCTTGTCAGCGAGATAGGAATGTTGGCACGCATCAGTCCCAAGGCAATGGTGATGGCAGAACCCAAGACAGGGATAAAGGCGAAGAATCCCATCCAGGCTCCTCGTCCAGCCATAAAGCGTGTGGCACGGTCTAAGTCCTTCTGCTTGACATGCAGATACTTCTCTATCCATTCCAACCGGCCTTGGCGTCCCACGAAGTAGTTGAACATGCCGCCAGCCACATTGCCGATGGTTCCGTAGATGATCAGCCCCCAAGGGTCTAATCCTGCTGCCAGCAGTCCTGTCATGACTGCCTCGCTGCTGAAGGGGAAGAAGGAACCGGCGATGAAGGCGGTTACCAGCATGCCCCAATAGCCATAGCTGATCAGGAGGGAGATGATGTATTCCATAGCCAGAGATGATAGAAGCTGATTGCCAGGATGATGACTGCCAGTACTTTGAAGGTGATGTCAGTCACACGGGTTCTCGTCAGGGCGATGTAATGTCCCATCAGAGGTGATGTGAAGACAATCATCAGGCGGATGAGCGTGTTGTAATGCTGTGGCATCAGCAACAGCATCAGCAGAGTGACGGCATCCATCCAGATGAAGATGGCATAGAGCATGCGGATGCGAATCTTGTCGTCAGCATGTTTGCGGATAAAATGGGTGGTGCCTATCGCTGCCATGACGAATACCAACAACAGCATCAGCAGGGAAGGAATGTCCTCTGTCCACTGAGCGATGCTAAAGGTGGGCGTCGTCGCCAGTTGTGAGAAGTGGTCTGTCAGCGTTGATAGGTTGCCGTAGTAAAGCAGCCAGCAGAACCATGCCCAGTAGGGTGTCAGGACTCCTAACAGAGAGGCCATCCACGTCTTCCACGACAGCGACATCAGGTTCGTGTACATCATCACCCACATCATGGGAAGCAGCCATAGCACTTCGACGAATGTCATGCTGGCGATGCCTAAAAACAGCATGGCATAGTAGGTGCGCCCCGAAGCCTCACGGTCTTGGTAGCTGGTAAACCAAAGCAGCAGGCAGGCTATCATGCATATCTCCGTGACGGCACCGTTCAGCGAGGGAAAGAGAAAACAGGCAGCACAACTCAGGGCAATGAAGACGCACGACACCATCCGTGAATAGATGCGCAGTAATACGTGAACATTGTTCATGGTTGCCATCAGGTAGCAGCTCGTGGCAAAACAGCCGAACTGGAGCCACCAGCCGTTGCTCACCAAACCGGCAGCCAACCATATCAGACAGGCATATACCACCATGAAGGGCAGTGCCAGTCTGCTTTCTGCTATCTTGTTCTGTAGTCTCTTAATCATGAGCCGTTATAAATCTGCTCCGATGTCTCTTCTGAAGTATTTGTCTTGGAAGTCAATCTGTTGAGCCATGTCGAACGAGCGGTGCAAAGCCTCGCTCTTGTCCTTACCATAGCTGCTGACTGCCAGCACGCGACCGCCGCTGGTCACGACCTTGTCGTTCTTCATCTTTGTTCCGGCATGGAAGATGACGGTGTTGGGTGATGGGTGTTGGGTGTTGGGTGATGGGTGTTGGGTGTTGGGTGATGGGGGTTGGGTGTTGGGTGCTGGGGGTTGGGTGTTGGGTGCTGGAAGACCTTTGATAGGGAAGCCCGTGATGTACTCCTCGGGATAGCCGCCGCTGACCAGCATGACGCAGACGGCGGCACGGTCGTCGAACTCAATGGTGTATTGGTCCAGCGTGCCGTTGGCAACACCTTCGAACAAGTCCACAATGTCTGTCTTGAGACGCAGCATGACCGTTTCCGTCTCGGGGTCACCCATGCGGCAATTGTACTCTATGACCTTTGGTTCGTAGGTGGCCTTCTTCGGATTGTTAGGACAAGAACAGGCATTGATGAGGCCGAAGAAGATGAAACCCTTGTAGTCGATGCCTTCTTCCTTCAGACCCTCCACGGTAGGACGGATGATACGCTCTTCCACCTGTTGCATCCACTCTTTGGTAGCAAAAGGAACTGGACTGACGCTGCCCATGCCGCCCGTATTCAGTCCGGTGTCACCCTCGCCGATGCGCTTATAGTCCTTCGCCTCGGGTAGTATCTGGTAGTGCTCGCCGTCCGTCAATACGAAGACAGAGCACTCGATGCCGCTCATAAACTCTTCGATGACCACGCGACTGGAGGCATTGCCGAACATGCCGCCCAGCATCTGCTTCAGTTCATGCTTGGCTTCTTCGAGTGTAGGAAGAATCAGCACGCCCTTGCCGGCACACAGACCGTCGGCCTTCAGCACGTATGGAGGCTGGAGGGTTTCCAGGAAGGCCAAACCTTCTTGCAGTCTGGTGCCGTCGAAGGTCTCGTAGCGCGCCGTGGGAATATGGTGACGCATCATAAATGCCTTGGCAAAGTCTTTCGATCCTTCCAGCACGGCACCCTTCTTCGAAGGACCGATGACTGGAATATGCTGTGTGCGGATGTCGTTCTTCAGGTCGTCGTAGATGCCCTTGACCAGCGGCACCTCAGGACCTACCACCACCATGTCGATGGCTTTCTCTACACAGAACGCTTTGATGGCCTCAAAGTCGTCAGCCTTCATTTCTACGTTCTCTCCGCATTCACCCGTTCCTGCATTGCCAGGAGCGATATACAGCTTCTCACACTTTTTACTCTGAGCAATCTTCCAGGCCAGTGCGTGCTCACGACCGCCACTGCCCAACAGTAGAATCTTCATCCCGTTTATCTATGTTTTTGTTGTTTCAAGGTGCAAAGTTACGAAAAGTCGAGAGCAAAACAAAAGAATTCTTCTTTTTTTTGTCGAGACGGAGTAAGTTCGGCTATTTTATAGCCCAAGTTACGAAAAAATAAAGAATAATAGGGAGGAATTAGAAAAAAAATCGTACCTTTGCAGAAGAAATGCAGCAGATGATTACCATACTCGGACCGACGGCGAGTGGAAAGACTCCGTTAGCAGCGGCTTTGGCTTTGGCACTGCCGTCCGTACATGGCGAGGTGGGAGCAGAGATTATCTCTGCCGACTCCCGTCAGGTGTACCGGCGCATGGACATCGGCACGGGTAAGGACTTGGACGACTATCATCCTGTGGTCAACGGTTTTCCCGTTGACATCCCCTGTCACCTCATCGACATCTGCGAGCCTGGTACGAAGTACAACCTGTTTCAGTATCAGCAAGATTTCCAGCAGGCTTACGACGACATCGTCAGCAGGGGGAAGACGCCTATTCTTTGTGGAGGTACAGGGCTCTATATCGAGGCTGTGCTGAAAGGATATCAGTTGTCGCCCGTTCCTCAGAATCCTGAGTTGAGGGCCGGCCTGGAAGGTAAATCCTTAGAGGAGCTGACGAGCATGCTGCGAGAGCTGAAGGAGAAAAGCGGCTCCGTGATACACAATACCACCGACGTGGATACGGCACAGCGTGCCATCCGTGCCATCGAGATAGAACAGTATAACCTGCTGCATCCCATGCCTCGACGTGAACTGCCGCCCGTGAACAGTCTTGTCATAGGTGTCAATATAGACCGTGAAGAGCGCAGGGCAAAGATTACACGCCGCCTGCGACAACGACTGGAGAACGGTATGGTGGAGGAGGTGAGGGGATTGCTCGCTGAGGGTATTCCCGCCGAAGACCTCATCTATTACGGACTGGAATATAAGTACGTGACGGAGTACGTGACAGGGCAGACTACCTACGACGAGATGTTCCGCAGTCTCGAGATAGCTATCCACCAGTTTGCCAAGCGGCAGATGACGTGGTTCAGGGGAATGGAGCGTCGCGGTTTCCTGATTCATTGGATTGACGCCATGCAGCCGATGGACGAGAAGGTCGGCGAGATACTGGCACTGATGAAGTTGCAACAATAACTGTAATTCACCTTGATTATAAATTGTAAATAGTAAATTGGAAAATTGTAAATCAAAATGGGGCATCCTTTACTGTCCTAAAGGCAACAGTCGTAAGCAGCGCGAGAAGATACAGTACGTGCTGGATCAGCGTGCCATAGAGTATGACTTTGTGCAGAGCGAATCGACCGACAGTGTCGAGCGCTTGGTGAACATGCTCATCAACAACGGCTACAAGACCATCATCGTGGTAGGAGGCGACTCGGCACTGAACGATGCCGTCAACTGTCTGATGCAGCAGGACCGTGAGGTGCGCGACAGCATAGCCCTGGGCGTGATTCCCAATGGTTTGATGAACGACTTTGCCCGTTACTGGGACTTTAAGGAGGGCAATTTGGAACAGACCGTCGATTGGTTGAAGAAACACCGCGTCAGGAAGGTTGATTTGGGATGTCTGCACTATCATAACAAGGAGGGTGTGGAGTGTAAGCGCTATTTCCTGAATTGTGTCAACGTAGGACTCATTGCCGACGTGATGAATCTTCGCCGCCAGACCCGCTCGCTGTTAGGCTCACGCACGCTGTCGTTTATCGTGTCTATCTTCCTGATGATTTTCCATCGCATGGACTACAAGATGCGCATTCGCATCAATAGCGACGTCATCGATCGCAAGGTCATGACCATGTGTGTGGGCTCTGGTCCTGGCTATGGTCAGACGCCCAGCGCCGTTCCCTATAGCGGACTGTTAGACGTTTCTGTGGTCTGCCCCGCCGAGATGACGCAAATCTTTGCAGGTCTGTGGCTCTTGGTGACAGGACGCTTCCTGAATCATCGCAGCGTTCATCCTTATCGTACTCGCGAAGTGCTGATAGAAGAGGCGCAGCATGCCTTTGTCGGTGTCGATGGCCGACTGATTGGTCGCCTTGACGGTTCCAGTCGTATCAGCATACAACCTGAGGTCATCAACTTCCTGATTCCTGAATAGTCAAACCGCCGTAAGAGCGGTGCTCAGCACTAAAAAATATTAAAAAGTTGCATTTTTGGAAAAAAATGCGACTTTTATTTTGTGGATACATCAGAAATGTGTACCTTTGAAAGTGTTTTGAATCTGAAACGTATTACTAAATATTTAAACCTAATAGGAACTATGAGTTATTTACGATTTGAGAAAGCTGTAATGACCAACCTGGAGGAGTCGTTGCGTCGTGAATTGCTTCGAACAAACCGTTCCGGTGCTTATAGTGCTTCGACACTGGTCGATTGTAACACACGAAAGTACCACGGTCTGCTCGTCGTTCCCGTACCCGAACTCGATGACGAGAATCATGTCTTGCTGTCGTCGTTCGACTGTACGGTCATTCAGCACGGTGCAGAGTTTAACCTCGGACTTCACAAGTATCAGGGGAACAATTTCAGCCCGAAAGGTCACAAGTACATTCGTGAGTTTACTTGTGATGTAGTGCCCACCACGCTCTACCGCGTTGGTGGCGTGTTGTTAAAAAGGGAGACCATCTTCCAGGCCTATGAAGACCGCATCCTGATTCGCTATACGCTGGAGGATGCCCACTCTGCTACGACCTTGCGCTTCCGTCCGTTCCTGGCCTTCCGCTCGGTACGCCAGTTCACCCATGAGAATGCTACGGCAAGCCGTGAGTATCACGAGGTGGACAACGGTATCAAGACCTGCATGTATGCCGGATATCCCGACCTGTATATGCAGTTCAACAAGAAGAACGAGTTCGTGTTCCAGCCCGACTGGTATCGCGGCGTGGAATATCCCAAGGAGCAGGAGCGCGGCTATGCGTCGAACGAAGACCTGTACGTTCCTGGCTACTTCGAGGTCAGCATCAAGAAGGGCGAGAGCATTGTCTTTGCCGCCTCTACGAAGGAAATCAAGAGCTCTACGCTGAAGACGCTGTTCCAGAAAGAGATGGATCTGCGTCCCGGTCGCGACAGCTTCTTCCATTGCTTGGTGTCTGCTGCTCATCAGTTCCACAACCGTCAGCCTAACGACGACCGTTACCTGCTGGCCGGTTATCCGTGGTTCAAGGCTCGCGCGCGCGATACATTTATTTCTTTGCCAGGTCTGACACTTGCCATCGGTGAGACCGACTACTTCGAACTGGTCATGAAGACTGCCGAGAAGGGACTGCGCGAGTTTATGGAAGACAAGCCGCTCAGCGTCAAGATTTACGAGATGGAACAGCCCGACGTTCCCCTGTGGGCAGTATGGGCTATTCAGCAATATGTCAAGGAGGTAGGTCGTGAGCAGGGCTACAAGATGTATGGCAAGCTGGTGAAGGATATCGTCAAGTACGTCATCGAGGGTGGCAACAGCAATATGCGCCTAGACGAGAACGGACTGCTCTATGCCAACGGTCGCGACCGCGCCATCACCTGGATGAACTCCACCGCCAACGGACGTCCTGTCGTTCCCCGCTCAGGATATATCGTAGAGTTCAACGCTCTGTGGTATAACGCCTTGATGTTCTGTGCCTCTTTGGAGGAAGAATTCGGCGACAAGAAGTTTGCTGACAAGTTGGAGAAGCGTGCCGAGCTGTGCAAGCAGTCGTTCGTGGATACCTTCATGAACGAATATGGCTATCTGCTCGACTATGTCGATGGCAATATGATGGACTGGAGTGTTCGTCCGAACATGATATTCCCCGCAGCCTTTGACTACTCACCCTTGACGCAAGACCAGAAGAAGAGCGTACTCGACATCTGTACCCGTGAACTGCTGACTCCCAAGGGATTGCGCTCGCTGTCACCTAAGAGCGGCGGCTACAATCCTATGTATGTCGGTCCGCAGACACAGCGCGACTACGCTTACCATCAGGGTACCGCCTGGCCGTGGCTGGGAGGCTTCTATATCGAGGCTTGCCTGAAACTCTACAAGCGCACCCGCCTGTCGTTCCTCGAGCGTCACATGGTGGGCTATGAAGACGAGATGAACTATCACGCATTAGGAACCATCAGCGAACTCTTCGACGGCAATCCGCCTTTCCACGGACGTGGAGCCATGGCGTTTGCCATGAACGTTGCTGAGATCCTGCGCTCGGTGAAACTCATGGAGAAATATACATATCAAAAATAGGTGATAGGTGTTAGGTGATAGGTGTTGGCTATAAGCTAATAACCATCACCCAACAACCAACACCCAACACCAAAAAGAAGAAAGATATGAAAGTATTAATGTTTGGATGGGAGTATCCTCCTCACGTATTCGGTGGACTGGCCACCGCTAACTATGGAATCTCGCAGGGACTGCATGCTCAGGGCGATATGGATATCACGCTCTGTCTGCCTCATCCCTTTGGCGATGAAGACACTTCTGCTTGTAAACTTGTGGCCATGAACGCCGTACCCATTGCTTGGCGCGACGTGTCGGCAGACTACGTTCGTGAGCGTGTCGGCAACATCATGGACCCTGAACTCTATTTTCGTCTGCGCGACCACCTGTATGCAGACTTCAACTACATGCACGTCAACGACTTAGGTGCTATGGAGTTTGCCGGTGGTTATCCTGGCAATCTGCACGAGGAAATCAATAACTACTCGATTATAGCAGGCGTCGTGGCGCGTACCTTGGACTACGATATTATCCATGCCCACGACTGGCTGACCTATCCTGCAGGTATTCATGCCAAGCAGGTGAGCGGCAAGCCCCTGTGCATCCACGTCCATGCTACCGACTTCGACCGCTCTCGTGGCAAGGTGAATCCCACCGTCTATAGCATTGAGAAGAACGGTATGGACAATGCTGACTGCATCATGTGCGTATCTGAATTGACACGCCAGACGGTTATCAATCAGTATCATCAGGATCCGCGCAAGTGCTTTACCGTCCACAATGCGGTATATCCTCTGCCTGAGGAGTATGATTCTATTCCTCGCCCTGACCACACGGGCAAGGACAAGGTCGTTACCTTCCTCGGCCGCATTACCATGCAGAAGGGACCGGAGTACTTCGTGGAGGCTGCCAACATGGTCATCCGTCGCACGAGGAACGTTCGCTTCTGTATGGCAGGTTCGGGCGATATGATGAACGTCATGATTCACCTGGCTGCGGAGCGCGGCATTGCCGACCGTTTCCACTTCCCCGGATTCATGCGCGGCAAGCAAGTCTATGAGTGTCTGAAAGATTCCGATGTCTATGTCATGCCGTCGGTGTCAGAGCCTTTTGGCATCTCACCCTTGGAAGCTATGCAATGCGGTACGCCGACGATTATCTCCAAGCAGTCGGGTTGTGCCGAAATCCTGACCAACTGTATCAAGGTGGACTACTGGGACATCCACGCACTCGCCGATGCCATCTACAGCATCTGTGCCAACGAGTCGCTCTTCAAGTACCTCAAGGAAGAAGGAAAGAAAGAGGTCGATCAGATTACCTGGGAGAAAGTCGGCGCATGGATTGCCACTCTCTACAAGAGAACCCTCGGCTGGGAACAGTAAAATAACAAAGTAACCCAATTGCAAAATCAATTGTAAATTGTAAATTGTAAAATTGTAAATTATGAAAACAATTTGTTTATATTTCGAGATACACCAGATTATTCATCTGAAGCGCTATCGTTTCTTCGACATCGGTACAGACCACTACTACTACGATGACTATGAGAACGAGCGTAGTATCAGCTACATTGCCGAGCAAAGCTACATGCCGGCACTGAATGCCATCAGCGACATGATTCGCGACAATGGCCAGTATTTCAAGGTTGCCTTCTCACTGTCGGGAACGGGTATTGAGCAGCTGGAGTTCCACGCTCCGCAAGTCATTGCCAAGCTGCAAGAACTGAACCAGACGGGATGTGTCGAATTCCTTGCCGAGCCTTACAGCCACGGCTTGTCATCGTTGGCTAATGAAGAGACCTTCGCTCTCGACGTGAAGAAGCAGGCTGCCAAGATAGAAGAACTGTTCGGTAAGAAACCTACCGTTGCCCGCAACTCGTCACTCATCTACTCTGACGACATCGGCGCACAGATTGCCGCCATGGGCTTTAAGGGAATGCTGACCGAGGGTGCCAAGCACGTTCTGGGATGGAAGTCGCCGCACTATGTCTATAACTGCAACATGGCTCCTAACCTCAAGTTGCTGTTGCGCGACGTCGAGTTGTCCGATGACATCTCGCTGCGTTTCAATAATACGGACTGGTCAGGTTATCCCTTGTTTGCCGATGCTTACATCGATCGCATTGCCCGTCTGCCGGAAGAGGAGCAGATAATAGGCATCTTCATGGAACTCTCCGCACTGGGTATCGCTCAGCCGCTGTCGAGCAACATCCTCGACTTCCTGAAGGCACTGCCTGCCTGTGCTAAGGAAAAGGGCATCACCTTCTCTACACCTACTGAAATCTGCATGAAGGTGAAGAGCGTAGGCAACCTCGACGTTCCCGACACCTTATCTTGGGTGGACGAGGAGCGCGATGTCTCTTGCTGGTTGGGTAATGCCATGCAGCGCGAGGCCTTCAACAAGCTGTACAGCGTTGCCGACCGTCTGCGCATTGCCGACGACCCACGCATCAATCAGGACTGGGACTACCTGCAGGCTTCCAACAACTTCCGCTTCATGACCACTAAGCCCTCTAATGTAGGACTGGATCGTGGCATCTATAGCAATCCGTTCGACGCCTTCACGAACTATATGAACATCCTCGGTGACTTCATCAACCGCGTGAACGCCCTCTATCCTCAGGAGATTGAGAACGACGAGCTGAACGCTCTGCTCACGACCATCCGCAACCAGGGCGATGAGATTGAGATGAAGGACAAGGAGATTACTCGTCTGAAGGCTCGCTTGGAGCAGTTGGACCCCACAGCTGTTGCTGAGGAACAGCCCAAGGCTGCAGCACCTGCGAAGAAGCCCGCAGCTAAGAAGCCCGCAGCGAAGAAACCCGCAGCTAAGAAGCCTGCTGCAGCTCCTGCTCCTAAGGCAGAGGAAGAGAAGAAATAATCCTTCTCAATATATGATTCAAAAGAGTCGCAAGCCATTCAAGCTTGCGACTTTTTTGGCTTTTGTCAAGTTCGAAAGCTATCTAAGCCGTATTTCCGACTACAGTCGGAAACGTTGCTGACTTAAGTCGGAAACGTTGCTGACTTAAGTCGGAAACATTTCTGACTACAGTCGGAAGGTCGGTACAAGCTACTTTGGTACTTGATGAAAGCCGTATTTACACAAAGCGAAAGCCGTCTTTGCACTTGGCAAAAACCAACATTTACGTACAAAAGGAAAACCTTAAAGTTCTGAGGGTAGGGTGAAGACAAGGCGTGTGCCAGAGTAATAAGTGGTGTCCAAGGTTAAGTCGCCGCCTAACAAACGAGCCTTCTGCAAGCAGAGCGGTAAGCCTAATCCCAAGCCTTCGTTGAAAGAGTTGAGCTTGGTGAAGGGTGCAAAAATCTGTTCACGCTTCTCGGGAGGGATGCCAACACCAGTATCTGTGATGGTGAAAGCAATGCGACTGCTGTCCAATCGCTGACAACTGATGGTGATTTTTCCTTTGTTGGTGAACTTGTTGGCATTGTGCATCAGTTCGTCGATAATCTCCTGTACACAGTCTCTATTTGTCCGAATCTGCAAGGAGTCGGGAACCTTTACGTCGATGTCGAGCTTCACCGTTTTGGGATGTCGTAGCGTGAGTTTAGCTGCTGCTTGGTGACAGAGCTCGTTACAATTGACAAGGTCGTTGCGGCTGATGGTGGTCAGACCTTCGATGGTGGCTGCCGACACTAAGTGACTGATGATGGTTGAGAGGTCGTGGCTGTTGCGAAGGATTTCCTGTGTTACCGACTTGACCTCTTCAGGGGTGATGGTGCTGTGACTGTCGCGCAGCACTTGTGCGAAACCGCTGATGATATTGAGCGGTGTGCGTATCTGGTGGCTCATGTCGCGCATGAACGCCAGTTTCTTTTCGCCAGCTTCCTCGACCATGCGTTTAGCTACCGTCAGTTCTTCGTTGCTTTGCTGTATCTGTTGTTGCATTTGCTTGAGGTCGTCAAGGTGTTTGACGATGGCGTACTGCATGATGGAGAAACTGTTCTGCAGTTGTCCGATGGCATCGGTACTTTCGCTGGTAGCCAGCTTGATGTCAAAGCGTCCTTCAGCAATGGCGTTGGTCTCCTTTGCCAGTATTCGCAGGGGAGCAATCATCTTCCGGATGACGATAAAGCATAACAAGAGCATGATGAGCAATCCGAAGACGATGATAGTCATGATAAAGGAGAAGAGGCGGTCGGAATGAAGGAAGATGTCTCTCTCCGGGCAGATGACAGCCAACGTCCATTCCGTTCCTGGCTGCTGTTTCTGCAGCACGAGATGGTTGGCAGGATGGAGGTCTGGTTTTCCTTGCATGCCATTGGTGGAAACGATGATGTTGCCTGACTTTCCGATAAACATGGCATAGGAGTGCGGATAGCGTTCCTCAGCGCCCAGCGCTTGTGTCAGCGCTTGCAGCGAGACATCGGAAGAGATGACGCCCAAGATCTTTCCGTCGGTAGTCATCAATGGCTTGCAATAGGAAACGATGATTTCCTTGGCGTAGAAGCCTTCGGGGTTGTAGTCTTTGAAAGGATCTATCCAGCATGCCTTGCGTGACGTTGCAGCCTCTTTGTACCACGGCAGATCGAAATAGTGGAACTGTTCGCTACCTTCTTGCTGGGTGGCGATGACTCCTTGGTCTTCATAGGAATAGACGGAGAAATACTCTCCTTTTTCTTTGAAGAAATATGGTTCAAAGGAGATGCTACACCCAATAATGCTGGGGTTGAACTCAACGATGTGTCGAGAGTAGGCGAACATAGAGTCGGGTACGAGATGCTGCGTGACTTGCCATTCGGTGTTGACGGTGGCAACCTCGACCTCGTTCAGGAGGTTGGTGAGCCTTTGCGACATGTTGTCGAGCACCTGCGTAGCTTCTTCGACGGCTGCCTGTCTGACGGACTGTCTGGAGTAGTAGAACAGCAGTCCCATGCCCAGCATAAAGATAATGGTGGCAACGCCTAAGATGCTGAGACTCAGGCGGGCGGAGAAGGAATGACGTATATTGAACAGCAGCTTTTTCATGACGGCAAGGTGTTTGGTTGAACGTTTTCACTTGTAGCTTGCTGACTGTCCTGCTGGGCGGCATATAGCATCTTGTCGAGCATGTGAGTCACTTCTCCTGCGTGTTCCATGAGGTCGAACACCGTTTTCTTGATGTCTTCATCGTTCATCTGGTCATATTGCTCACAGAGTGTCTGCGATGTGTTGGCGATGTCCTGAACCGGTATCGTTGTCTGATTCGTCATATAGTGCAACACAGCCGTCTTCAGCTGCTCGTCCTCCTGGGCATGCAGGTAAGCCTCTTGGAGTTCAGCATTGCGCTGTTCGAGAGTTCGCGTCTCCTGTTGCACCTTGTTGATGTTGGTTGCTAACGACTGCTGCATGGTTTTGAAGCTGCGCTGCAACTGTCCTATTTCGTCATTTCGCTGGGTATCGGCAATGACCTGGTCAAAGTTTCCGTCTGCAATGCTGCGTGCCGATGATGCCAGCAAGTTAAGAGGTTTGAAACTTTTCTGGATGATCATCCAGCTGAACAGCAACAGGCACAAGACTCCTACAGTGGTAATGATTTGTGCATATATTGCCTGTCTATAATAAGGTGCAAGGATGTCGCGTTCAGGACAGACGACGGCAAGGCTCCAACCCGTTTTCTTGAAAGGTTTGAAGAAGACGTAGCAATCTTCTCCGTTGAGAGTCATGTGCTTGTGACCGTTTCTGCCGTCCAGCATTTCGTGCCCCAGCATCGCCAGATCTTTGTCATTGCGTTGTTCTGCAGAAGTAAAGACATCCTTGTAGTATAGCTGCGTGCTGTCGGGGTGAACGAGATAGTTGCCCTTTCTGTCCAGCATGATGCAGTAGGAGTGAGGGTAGGGCTTTATCTTTGATATGGTGCTGGAGAACCAGTCCAGTTTGATATCTACCGATATGGTTCCGATAATATGGTGATGGCTGTCGTAGAACGGCTGACTGTAGGAAGCGAAGATGTCTTCCACGATGATGCCTTCGGTGGCATAGTCTTTGAAGGGGTCTGTCCAGTAAGGCTTGTTCCGCTCTTTGGGGATGGTGTACCAGTCCAACGTGAAGTATTGGTAGCTGTCCATGCCTTCCTGTTCAGTGCGGATGGTATCGCCTTCGTTGATGGAGTAGGCCGAGAAATATTTTCCTTTCTCCTTGAAATAGTAAGGCTCGAAGGAAATGCTGCATCCTAACAGGTTGGGGTTGTCCTGGAGAATCTGCCGACTATATAGGAACATGTTGTCGGGCTTGTCCAAGTGTTGCTCTACCACATGCCGCATGTTGTTAGCTGCCACCTCAGCCTTTTGTAGTATATTCTCGGTGTAGAGTGCTGTACTTTCCAATATCTGTGCTGTCTTTCCCAAGGCTTTCTCTTCTACGACATGTCTCGACTCGAAGAACATCAGTCCGAAGGTTATCGTGAAAATGATAATCATCAGGGCTGCTGTCATAAGGCTGAGCCGTGTCGATATGGAGTTTCTTAGGAATTTCAGCATGGTTAGGTGTTGGGTGTTAGGTGTTAGGTGTTGGGTGTTAGGTGTTAGGTGTTGGGTGTTAGGTGTTAGGTGGTGGGTGTTAGGTGTTAGGTGGTGGGTGTTAGGTGGTGGCTATTCCTTGTAGATTTCTTTCAGTTTTTTACCCAATGCAGCGCCTCGTAAATCGACGGCAACGATAGTGCCTTGCGGGTCAACGAGGATGCTGGCAGGGATGCTGCTGATGCCATAGATTTGTGCTGCGGCGCACTTCCATCCCTTCAAGTCGCTCATCTGTGGCCACCGCATGCCAATCTGTTGTACGGCAGCTATCCAGGCGTCTTCTTTCTGGTCGAAGCTGACACCAACCACCTCGAAGCCCTTGCTGTGGTATTTCTCGTAGTTCATGACCACGTTCGGCATCTCGCGACGGCAGGGTCCGCACCACGATGCCCAAAAGTCAACGAGTACGTATTGTCCTTTCCCTACCCATTGTGACAGTTTTACCTCCTGACCTGTCATGTCCTTCATGGTCAGCTCGTGGAACGTAGTGCCAGGCTTACGCTTGTCGTAGCTGGCAAGCAGAGCCTTGGCTTTGTCCAGTTCGGGGTTGTTGTAGTAGGCTGCCTTGGGGTCAAGAGCTTCCACAAGACCTTCGTAGCCCAGCTCGTACATGGCGCTGTTGATGTAAGGAACGGGAATTTCGTTCTGCTTGTTCTCGCGGATGATACGCAGAACGAGTTGTAGCTGCACCTGTGAGAGTGAGTCCAGCTGGTCAGACATCTGCTGAATGCGGGCCTTGGTCTGCGGCTGCTCAGCCTTCGGGTCCTGCTTCATCAGTTCACGATACTGCTGAATGATGGCTTCGCCCTGGGCATCGAGAATGTCCATCTCTGCCTTGTACACGTCCTCCTGAGCCTGCATGGCCAATGTGCTAACGGTACACAATAATAGAAAGAGAATTCGTTTCATATCTCAGGCTTTTTAATTACTTCTTACCTTTTAGATCTTCGTGTAGAATATATTGATGTTTGAATGTACATTGATTATTCGTTTGCAAAGGTAATAACAATTCTTGGATTATCCAAAATAAAAGCAGAAAAAAAAGATATGATTGCTTTGTTATATCCTCATTTATTTGTACCTTTGCAGCCGCAAATATGCAGGGGTACTTGCAGCCTCTCCGTGAGGCTGGCTGTTGCGGAAGGACCGCAACGACTAAACCCCCTTTAACAAAACAAGAAACAATGGAACAAGACAGTAAAAAGAAAGTCAGTGTATTGTTTATGCTTTTCGGTACGCTGTTCTGCGTCTGCCTGATTACGGCAAACGTATTGGAGACAAAGCAATTGTCGTTCGGACCTATTAACCTGACAGCAGGCGTTATCGTGTTTCCCGTGAGCTACATCATCAATGATGTGGTGTGCGAGGTGTGGGGCTATCGTCGTACGCGTATGCTCATCTGGATGGGTTTTGCCATGAACTTCTTCTTCGTCATCATGGGGGCCATTGCCGACTGGATTCCCGGTGCCCACTATTGGCATGGCGAAGAGGGCTTCCACCAGATTTTCGGTCTGGCACCACGCATCGCCTTGGCATCGTTCATTGCCTTCATCTGCGGTTCGTTTATGAATGCCTACGTCATGTCGAAGATGAAACTGTCGTCGGTAGAGCAGAAAAAGAGTGGTTTGAAGGGAAGAATGAAGGGTGCCTTCTCGTCGCGCGCCATTATGAGTACCGTCTTTGGCGAGGGTATCGATAGCATCATCTTCTTCCCACTGGCACTGGGTGGTGTCATTCCCTGGGAGGAGATGCCATCGCTGATGATCAGTCAGGTGACGCTGAAGACCGTTTATGAGATTGTGGCGCTGCCCATAACCATCCGCGTCGTGGAGTTCACCAAGAAGAAAGACCATGAGGACGTATTCGACTACGATATTGACTATAACATTTTTAATATTCTGAAGATTTAACTCGACATTTCGACATTTCGTCATATCGCCATATCGACATATCGACATAAAATACAAAAAATTATGAATAGAGAAAACGATGGCCTGCAACTGTTAGGCAAGAAGACCGAGTATAAGATGACCTATGCTCCAGAGGTGCTGGAGACGTTTGAGAACAAACACAAGGACAATGACTACTGGGTGCAGTTCAACTGTCCTGAATTCACGTCGCTGTGCCCTATTACCGGACAGCCCGACTTCGCGGAAATCAAGATTGCCTATATTCCTGCGGAACGCATGGTGGAGTCAAAGAGCCTGAAGCTCTACCTCTTCTCTTTCCGCAATCACGGCGACTTCCACGAAGACTGTGTGAATATCATCATGAAGGACTTGGTGCGTCTGATGCAGCCTAAATATATAGAGGTGGTGGGACTGTTTACCCCTCGTGGTGGCATCAGCATCTATCCTTATGCCAACTACGGTCAGCCGGGTACGAAATATGAAAAAATGGCGGAAGAGCGCCTGCTCCACCGCCAAATGTTTGTTTAGTTATTCAGTAAAAGGAGTCGAAATCGACTCCTTTTGTAATTAATCGCCCAGGTCGAACTTGTAACCCAGTGTGAACTGCCATACGCGGTTCTTGCTGGCTTCTGCGTCGTCCTTCATTACCTTGATGAGGCCAATGTTGTAGCGAGCCTCCAACTGAACGCCGAACAGCTCGTAGCTGATGGCAACGGGAATGGCGCAATCAACCTTGTTGAAGTTCTTCGACCACTCAGACTCTACGTAGCTACCTACGACGATGGGACGTCCGAAACGGTTGAAAACTACGGTACGGGCACGCTCGTAGTCTTTGTCGTAGTTGACACCATCTACTTTCATGCTCTTGTGGGTCAGCAATCCCAGTTCTACACCGGCTTTGATAGCCAGTCCTAAATCGGAGAAAGGATAGTAGTTGAACATCACGGGAATGTTGATGTAATCCATCGAGACGCGGAACAGGTCGTCCTTGGTCTTTGCACCTTGGCGGGCATAGTTAAGACCTACCGATACGCCGAAGTTGTCGTCCCACGCATACATGAAATCAACACCGGCAGTGAAGCCGAACAGGGGACGCAGGGTGGCATCGTAGGTGCCGTCAACCTTGGAAGGGTCGTACAGCTTGCCAGTCAGGTCAGCAACGCTGAAGCCGGCTTTCGGAGTAACATACCACGTGTCTTCTTCTACCTGTGCGTTAACGCTCAGGGATGCCATCATGGCGACGGCTAAAATCATTAGTTTTTTCATTGTACTTAATGTTTATAGTTGTGAATGTGATATATTCGTCAATAGTCAGTTATTTCAACTGGTTGTCCTCAGTTTCAACTTGGCGATAATAGTGCTGTACGTGGTCTGGGAACCGCAGAATGAGCGTGTCATTGGCCAACATCTCGATGTCAACGGTGTCGATGCTGGGCTTGGCGCCCTCCTTGCTGAAACCGCTGATGGTATCTGCCTTCAGCACCAGTCGGCCGTTGAACAGATGCCAGTCGGTATAGCGCTTCACCTTGGGATACTCTACTGGAGACATGTCGTCGGTGGTCGTCATGCGATACGTCCCGCCGCGAACCATGACGGTATTGTCGCGTTTCAATCGTAGCGAGTATTCGCGTGGCGTCAGCATCATTTGTTTTACGGAGTCGGGGATACGCTCCATCATGCGTCGCTGCATGCGTTTGGGTAAATCGTTCGTCGAGCGTAGCTTGGGTGTGACTTTGTAGCACCAGGTGCCTTTCAGCACTTCCGTGTTGATGACGGTCAGCGCTTCGTCAGGGTCTTCAGGATTGGCAATCACTGCCACCTCATCGCCAATGTGCAGCTGTCCGTAGATGTGATGCTCTTGGTGAGCGACAATGATGTCAAAGGTGTCGAGTCCTCCGCCGCTGTAAGGTAGAAATACTAATACGGAGTCGGTGCAACCGTCGCATACCAATCCGTAGAGTGCTGAGTCGCCTGGAAGATTTTCCTGTAGGCTGATAGCTTCGTACTTGGCAACCTCTCCAGCGTCTTTCAGTTGGTGCTGATGGCCGCAGGCTATCGCTGTGAGGGCGATGATGGCGAGTGAAAAGAGTGCTTTTTTCATCTTATAATGCTATTTCCGGTGCAAAAGTACAAAAAAAATCGGCAAAGTAAAAGCTTTTACCGATTTTTCTTTTATAAAGATGATATAGACTCTTTTTGGGCAGATATGTTTTTGAGGTAAAAAAAATTTGGTTGTTACAGAATTCTTTTGTACCTTTGCAGTCAATAATTAAAAAGTAAAATGTAAAAACCTTAAAACACAGTATGAAAAAGAAAATCAAATTTAGTTTGGTATATCGCGACATGTGGCAGTCGTCTGGTAAGTTCCAACCTCGTAAGGACCAGTTAGAGCGCATCGCTCCTGTGATTATCGATATGGGGTGCTTTAGTCGTGTGGAAACCAATGGTGGTGCTTTCGAACAGGTGAACCTGATGGCTGGCGAGAACCCCAACCTGGCGGTGCGTGCTTTCTGTAAGCCATTCAACGAGGCAGGCATCCAGACGCACATGCTGGATCGTGGTTTGAATGCTTTGCGCATGTATCCTGTGCCTGATGATGTTCGTCAGCTGATGTATAAGGTGAAGAAGGCTCAGGGTGTCGATATTCCTCGCATCTTCTGCGGTTTGAACGACACGCGTAATATCATTCCTTCTATCAAGTGGGCCAAGGAGGCTGGTATGATTCCGCAGGCAACGCTGTGTATCACCACCTCGCCTGTACATACTGTAGAATACTATTCGGCCATTGCCGACGAGGTGATTGCCGCAGGAGCTGAGGAAATTTGCCTGAAGGACATGGCAGGTATCGGACAGCCAGCCCTGTTGGGAGCGCTGACGAAGGCTATCAAAACCAAACACCCTGACATTATTATCCAATATCACGGACATTCAGGACCAGGTCTCTCCATGGCGAGCATCCTCGAAGTCTGCAACAATGGCGCTGACATCATTGATACTGCCATCGAACCACTGTCGTGGGGTAAGGTGCATCCCGATATTATCAGCGTGCAGTCCATGCTGAAGAACGAGGGCTTTGAGGTCGCAGACATCAATATGAATGCTTATATGCAGGCTCGTTCCCTGACACAGGAGTTCGTAGATGAATGGCTGGGATACTTCATCAATCCTGCCAACAAGCACATGTCGAGCCTGCTGCTGGGTTGTGGATTGCCTGGCGGTATGATGGGTAGTATGATGGCTGATTTGGGTGGTATCCATTCCTCTATCAACAAGTTACGTGCCAAGAAGGGCGAACCGGAACTGACCATTGATGACATGTTGGTGAAGCTATTCAACGAGGTGGAGTACGTCTGGCCTAAGGTGGGATTCCCACCGCTGGTAACGCCGTTCTCGCAATACACGAAGAATATTGCCCTCATGAACCTGCTGACCATCGAACAAGGAAAGGGACGCTATGCCATGATGGACGATGCCATGTGGGGTATGATACTTGGCAAGAGCGGCAAGATTCCTGGCGAGGTGGCTCCCGAACTGAAGGAGTTGGCTGCCAAGCAAGGACGCGAGTTCACGGATGTGGATCCCCACACACTGCTGAAGAATGCGTTGCCCGACTTCCGCAAGGAGATGGATGACAACGGTTGGGATTACGGACAGGACGACGAGGAACTTTTCGAACTGGCCATGCACCCAGAGCAGTATCGTCCCTTCAAGAGCGGAATGGCCAAGAAAAACTTCCTGGCAGACCTGCAGAAGCAAAAGGATGCCAAGTTGGGTACCAAACTCAGCGTAGAGGAGCTTTCAGCCTTCAAACATGCCAAGGCCGACGCACTGACGGCCCCCATCGCTGGACAAGTGTATTACGAGTTCTCGGGTGAAGGAGCTTGCGAACCTTGTCTGGAACCGTTTGTCGGTCAGCAGTACAAAGAGGGCGACACCTTCTGCTACATTCAGGCTCCATGGGGCGAAATCGTTCCTATTCCTGCTGCACTCGGTGGCAAACTCGTCGAGGTCGCTGCCAAGCAAGGCGCCAAGGTGCGTAGGGGTGATAACCTCGGATGGATAGAACGTTGCTGAGATGAGTGAATTGACAATTCGTTATTGATAATTATTGACAATTCGTTGTGAACTATCAAGCGATAATCGATAAATACTACCCTGCGGACAATCAGCTCCGCAGGGTATTGCTTAAACACTCCAGACAGGTGGCTGACCGTTGTCTGGAAATTGCCCGCAAACACCGCGAACTGCCCGTCGATGTACAGTTTCTCGAAGAGGCAGCCATGTTGCACGACATCGGCATCTATCAGTGTCATGCACCCTCCATCTTTTGCGAGGGGGAGGAACCTTACATACGGCACGGAATACTCGGGGCAGAACTGTTGCGAAAAGAGGGATTCCCTCGGCACGCACGAGTGGCCGAGCGACATACAGGAACAGGGCTGACATGCGAGCAGATAGAGCGACAACAGTTGCCACTGCCGCACGAAGATTTCACCCCTGAAACCTTAGAGGAGCAGATGGTGTGCTATGCCGACAAGTTCTATTCGAAATCGAGGCCCGACCGCGTCCTCACCGTCTTGGAGACAGCCCAGTCTTTAGAAAAGTTCGGACACGAAGGAGTAGAAAAGTTCTTGGAATGGTCACGCCTCTTTGAGTAACAAGCGTTAAAAAATACCAAGTTTGTGCTCATTTCTTATTTGTCGCTTCTCATTTCTCATTAAAAAATGCTACCTTTGCAGCCGTGAGAAGAAAAACGCTCATATTTCTGCTGCTCTTTGTCATGCTTTTTGTCGTGGCAGAGATGCCTCGTCTGCGCTTTCCTGACAATAGGGGAGGCGCTGATTCCTTGAGCGTTCCTTCAGCTGCGACCAGCGATAAATCGCTGGGCACCACAGTCCTCGATTCATCAGGCCTCGATTCCGCCGCTCTTGATTCCTCGGCTCTTGATTCCGCAGCAGTGACCAGCGATTCATCGCTGGTTCCCTCGGCTCTTGACTCATTACTTGCCGACACGGTAGGCATGGACTCGCTATCTAAAGCCATCTGGGTGCGCAACCGAGCCGTTGACGACTCTCTGGCCGCCGACTCCGTCAACCGCCAGCGCAAAAACGGCATAGAGGCACCAGTGGTCTATAGCGCCGAAGACTCCATGACCTACGAGGCCAGTTCCGGCATTGCCCGTCTGTACGGCGAATCAAAGGTTAAATATCAGGATATGGACCTTGAGAGCGATCAGATTTACATGATTCTTGACAGCAGTCTTGTACACGCCACCGGCTCTTTAGACTCCACAGGACAGAAGTTTGGCACTCCCGTCTTTAAGATGGGCTCCGATACCTACGAGAACGATACCATCGCCTTCAACTTCAAGTCGAAGAAAGGATTGATTTACGATGTTTATACCCAGCAAGAGGATGGCTATATGACGGCTAAGACGGCCAAGCGTATTCCATCAGGAGAAATGTTCTTGCAACACGGTCGTTATACCACCTGCGACCAGGCTCACCCCGACTTCTATTTCGCCATGTCGCGTGCCAAGGTTCGTCCAGGCAAGAATGTCGTCTTCGGACCCACCTATCTGGTGGTGGCTGACGTGCCCCTGCCTTTTGCACTTCCATACGGTTTCTTCCCCTTTACGAAGAGCTACTCCAGCGGACTGATTATGCCTACCTATGGCGACGATCAGTCGAAGGGTTTTTACCTGCGTGACGGTGGCTGGTATTTTGCCATCAGCGACAAGATGGACCTCAAGCTGACGGGAGAAATCTTCACCAAGGGCTCATGGGCTGTTACGGCAGCATCGACCTACAAGCGACGTTACAAATACGGCGGAAACTTCCTCTTCAGCTATCAGAATGCCGTATCGGGTGAGAAGAATATGCCTGACTATTCGAAAACCACCAGTATCAAACTGCAGTGGACCCACACCCAGGATTCTAAGGCAAGTCCCTACAGTAACCTGACGGCAAGCGTCAACTTCGCATCTACCAGCTATGAGAAGAACAACCTCACGTCGATGTATAATCCACAGGCGCTGACACAATCGACACGTACCAGTTCTGTTACCTACAATACCGGGTTTTCCAGCTTGGGCATGAATATCACGACGGGTTTTGGCGTTACGCAGAATATGCGCGACTCGTCACTCTCCATGACGCTCCCTGACCTGACGGTTACCGTCAGCCGCTTCTATCCCTTCCGCAGACAGCAGATGTCAGGAAAGGAGAGGTGGTACGAGAAGATTTCGCTCAGCTACACGGGTGTGATGAAGAATACCATCGACACCAAGGAGAATAAGCTGATGCACTCCAGTCTTACCAAGGACTGGCGAAACGGTATGCAGCACACGGTGCCCATCAATGCCAACTTCACCCTCTTCAACTTCCTGAGTCTGAATCCCTCTGTCACCGTTGTGGACCGTATGTACACACAGAAACGGATGCGTTCCTGGGATACCGACAAGCAGAAGGAAGTGGTGGATACCGTGCAAGGATTCTATAATGTTTATAGCTGGAGTGCCAACTTGGAGGCTTCCACGCAGCTCTACGGCTTCTATGTGCCTAACCGCAAGATTTTTGGCGACAAGATACAAGCCGTGCGTCACGTCTTCAAGCCGTCACTGTCGTTCCGCTACTCGCCAGACTTCACCACCCGTCGTTACGGCTACTACGAAACCTACCAGAAGACCGATGCCAAGGGTAATGTGTCACTGGTAGAGTATTCCCCCTATGAAGGACAACTCTACAGCGTACCGGGAGGCAAGTCGGGAGCCGTCTCATTAGATATATCGAACAATGTGGAGATGAAACTGCAAACGGATGATGACTCGATAGGCTTCAAGAAGGTAAGCATCATCGACGAATTAGGAGCCAACATGAGCTATGACTTCGCTGCCAAGCAACACCAATGGAGCGACCTCACCACACGCTTGCGACTGAAAATCACGAAGAGCTATACTTTCAACATGAATGCCACTTTTGCTACCTATGCCTATGACTTGGATGAGAATGGCAAACCTTATGTCGGTAATCATACAGAGTATAGTCGTGGACGCTTCGGACGTTTCCAGGGAGCATCGCAAAACCTCTCCTATACGCTCGACAATAAGAAGGTCGCCAACTTCTTCAAATGGCTGCGTGGCGAGAAGGTGGAGAAGGAAGACCGTCCCAAACAGAAGTTCGATACGGGCAGAGAAACGAATATGGATGCTGACTTGGAGGCAGGACAGCATGGGGCAGAACGCAAAGAAAGCGGGATGGCCGAAACGGACGAAGATGGTTACATGGTTTTCTCTATCCCCTGGTCGCTCAGCATCGGCTATGGTGTCTCTATACGCGAGAATACCAGCGGCTCGTTCAACTATTCTACGATGCGCTATCCGTACAAGGTGACGCAGAACCTGAACTTCAGCGGAAATATCCGTATCTCGGACGGATGGAACATTTCTTTCTCGTCAGGTTACGACTTCGAGGCGAAGAAAGTGTCTATGACCACGGCCTCACTACAGCGTGACCTGCACTGCTTCAACATGTCGTGCTCTGTTGTGCTGTCGCCTTACACCAGCTATAATTTCTCCTTCCGCTGTAACGCAGCAACACTGACCGATGCGTTGAAGTACGACAAACGCTCGAACTATTCAAATACCATCAAGTGGTATTAAGTTTCCCCCTCAGCAGTCCAAGGCTATATTTAGCAAGACAGCAAGGCCTTCAACGCTTCTTCTTCACCCACAACCCACAAGATGTCGCCCTCTTGGAACCGACGAGTAGCAGGAACGGACGACAGGTTCTCCTTGCCTTCTTCCAGTCCGACAACCATACAACTGTAAGTGCTGCGAATGCCGCTCTCTTGCAGTGTCTTGCCAATAAAGGGACTGTCGGCATCGATAATCAGCTGGCGCAGTTTCATTTCACGCTTCTCTAACTCCGTCTCCTCGTTGAAAACCTCAGTAGCCAACGCATGTTGGAACTTGCTGAGTTGCTCGTCGCTGCCAATGACCTGCAGACGGTCGTAAGGGTAGATGACGTAATCGCCGTCAGGAATGTTCAGACGATGACCACCGCGCATAATACTGCTCACGTGAACACCGTATTTGCGACCTAAGTTAAGCTGTTTCAAGGAGTTGCCCATCCATACGGAGTCTCCGGGAATGTCAAACTCGGCAATGTGGATATCGCGATCCAGCAGTTTTCCTTCGTACAACGGACGCTTCTTTCCATGTACTTGAGCTTCTATATCGCGAGAGCGTAGATTGTTGATGAACAGACGCTCCAGCAGAATGCTACGGCGCTTGATGCTGCGCGAAAAGACGATGAGTGCCAGGACGACAACTCCAATGGTAATCATGATGGCATTGGTGAAGTGGCTCAGGTAGTTGAAGACGTAAAACAGATAGCTGATGGCAAGAACAGCACGCACCAGAATGGTGAACAGCAGCGGCAGACGGTTGCGGTTGCTTTCCTCCCACAAGGTGCGCCACTCTTCCGAACGGTTCTTCTTCATCACCATAGCACGAAGGAAAGGAGCCATGAAGAGCACGGTCAGTACTCCCGTAAGGGCATTGCCATACCAATGCAAGCCCCAACTCGGAAACAGCTCATGGGTAAAAGGCAGTACAAAGGTGAACATCAGGGCAATGACAGCCGACGTGAGAATGCTATACACAATGGTGTTGATGGTCATCTGTGTCAACAGACGCTTCCAAAGACTGTTCTTCTGCGTACTTGGCCGACTGGTCGTCAGATGATTCAGCGAAGAGATCAGCTCAACGGGCAGGCGGTGCTCCAAAGCTGTATAGGCAGGCGTTGCCAGACGTATCATATAAGGTGTCAGGAAGGTGGTGATAACTGATACGGCCACCACAACAGGATAGAGATAGTCGCTGATGACGCCTAACGAAAGTCCTAAGGAGGCGATGATGAAGGAGAACTCACCAATCTGAGCCATAGAGAAACCGCAGCGCATCGCTGACTTCAAGCTCTCTCCTCCCAGCATAAACGATAGGGAGCCAAAAATGGCCTGTCCCATCAGGATGGTCAGCACCAGCGCTGCAATGGCTCCCGCATAGTTGGTCAGAATGTCCAAGTCAACCAGCATACCTACCGACACGAAGAAAATGGCGCCAAACAGGTTCTTGACGGGCTCAACGAGTTTCTCTATCTTCTCTGCCTCGACGGTCTCAGCCAATATGCTACCCATGATGAAAGCTCCGAAAGCTGACGAGAAACCTACCTTGGTGGAAAAGACGGCCATAGCACAACAGAGCCCTAACGACACGATGAGCAACACCTCGGCATTGATGAGGTTGCGAACCTTGCGCAAAAAGATAGGAACGGCAAAGATGCCCACTATCAGCCACAAAATCAGGAAGAAAGCTATCTTGACTATCGCTCCCACCATCTGACCGCCTTCGAGATTGTTCCCGCTGGCAATGGCCGACAGCATCACCATCATCACAATGGCTAAGATGTCTTCCAGAATGAGTACGGACATGACCAAACCCGCAAACTGTTGCTGGCGAAGCCCTAAGTCGTCAAAGGCCTTGTAGATAATCGTTGTGGAACTCATGGCGAGCATTCCTCCCAGAAAGATGCAGTCCATGCGTGACCAACCGAAAGCATGACCGGCACAGACCCCCAGCATCGACATACAGAAGATGATGGTAATGGTGGAAATGATGGGCGAGGCACCCATCTTCAGAATCTTCTTGAAAGAGAAGTCTAAGCCCAACGAGAACAATAGGAACATGACGCCGATGTCCGCCCACAGGTGAATGTCTTCCATATCGACCACGCTGGCGGTATAGGGCATGTGGGGTGACACCAGAAATCCTGCGACGATATACCCCAGCACCAGAGGCTGCTTCAGTTTCTTGAAAACGAGTGTTACGATGCCTGCCACGACGAGTATCAGCGCCAGGTCTTGTATCATGGTGGGGAGTTCTGCCATTGTTTTTTTAGTTTACCGTTTACTGTTTACTGTTTACCGTTTGCCGTTTAATCGTTATAGCTGGCGGTTAGTTCGCAAATCTTGATGACGACCTGCATCGCTTTCTCCATGGACGGAATGGGGAGAAACTCGTAGGGCCCGTGGAAATTGAGACCACCGGCAAAGATGTTGGGGCAGGGGAGACCCTTGAAACTCAGCTGCGCTCCGTCCGTGCCGCCACGAATGGGTTTCACCTTGGGGGCTACGCCACACTCCTGCATAGCCTTAAGCACCAGATCAATGACGTGCATCTGTGGGTCTATCTTCTCCTTCATGTTATAGTACTGGTCGGTCAGCAAGCACTCCACAGTGCCGGCACCGTATTTCTCGTTCATCTGCTGGACACACTTCGTCAAGAAACGCTTGCGGTCTTCGAAACGGCTGCGGTCGTGGTCACGGATGATATACGACAGTTTTGCCTGTTCCACATTCGACGTGATACCTAACAAGTGGTAAAAGCCCTGATAACCCTCAGTGGTCTCGGGCGTCTCGTCTGCTGGTAACATTCCTGCAAACTCTGCTGCCAGGGCATTGGCGTTGACCATCTTACCCTTCGCATAGCCAGGATGCACGCTGACACCCTTGATGCTGATTTTGGCAGAGGCAGCGTTGAAGTTCTCAAATTCCAGTTCTCCAATATCGCCGCCATCCATCGTATAAGCCCACTGACAACCGAATTTGTCTACGTCGAAGTGGTGAGCACCCATGCCTATCTCCTCGTCGGGGTTAAAGGCTATGCGTATCTTGCCGTGCTTCATCTCCTGATGCTCCCGAAGAAACACCATCGCCTGCACGATTTCAGCAATCCCTGCCTTGTCGTCGGCTCCTAACAGTGTCGTGCCGTCCGTCACAATCAGGTCTTCGCCCTTGTGAAACAGCAGTTCAGGAAACTTCTCCGGCGAAAGAATAATGGGCTTTTCACCTCTCACCTCTTGTCTCTCACCTCTTAATATAATGTCCCCACCGTCGTAGTTCTCGACAATGCGGGGCTTGATGTTGGCGCCCGAACAGTCGGGACTCGTATCGTAGTGAGCAATGAAACCGATGACGGGCACCTGTTCCTTGATGTTCGACTTCAGCGTGGCGTAGATGTACCCTTTGTCGTCCATCTCTACGTCGTCAAGTCCTTCACGCTCCAGCTCTTGCTTCAGGTATTCAGCGAAAACGAGCTGCTTTGAAGTGCTGGGCACGGTTTCGCTCTCCTCGCTCGACTGTGTGTCGAACTGTATGTAGTTCAAGAATCTTTCTACGATATTCATTTTTCGGTCATTAGCATGCTTCTTTACAATTTCAGCGTAAATTCTGTGCAAAGGTACAAATAATTATTCATATAAACAAATATAAAAGAAGGGAAAGCTGTTTCGCACTTTCCCTCCCCCTCTTACCTTTTGACACAGGCAAAGTGCCGTTTCGTCGCCCGCAAAGTGCTGTTTCGTCATCGACGAGAGTACGGCTCGTCGCTTGCGAGAGTACGGCTCGTTCGATGCGAGAGCTATTCTCGCTCAATCGCCGCCTTCACTTTTCATTTTTCACTTTTCACTTTTCACTTTAAAACCACCATTCCCCTCATTTTTGATCTAAATTCGGCCACGATGCCGATGTGCAGGGCGTTATAGCGATGAGGGGGTTGGGCTTTATCCGTCACATATCCCCCTCATTTTTAAAGGAATCCCTCTCATAAAATCAACCAATCCCCAACATCCAAATAAAAAAATCGATGATCGAATATACAAGAAAAAAGCCGAAATATTTCTTTTCGGCTTTTGATTTAAGGGTACTGGTGGGCTATTGTGCCTGTTGACAATGACGGCACTGGCCGTTGCCGTCGCAGGGTTTCCCCTTGCGCTTGCAGTAGCGTTCGCACTGGGCGCAGATGTCGTAACCGAGCATGGCTCCGAGGATAAAGTCCTCCTCGGGAGTCAGCTCGTTCAATGGACGAGTGACAATCAGCCGGATAGCCTCCAGACACTCGCGCCGACCGAAATACAGATTGACTGTGTTGCACCCAGCAGGTTGTAGCACATAGGGGATGTCCTGGTGCTTCAAACGCTCGGTGGCAAACTGCTCATAACGCTTGTTCATGGTGAAGAGCACCATTTGGCGCACACCTTTCTTGTATTCATAGATGTGGTTCATCAGTACCTTCATGTCAATCGGCATTCGTTCGGTGGTCATGGTCTTAGTGTTTATTAGAGGTTTGGTGAAATCTGTGATACCCATGCGTCGATACGGCTGTCGGTCTTACTGTCCTCGTTGACGTCGTCCAGAGGCAGACCGACGAACTTGCCGCCAACAACGGCCGTTGAGTCGTCGAAGGTATAGTCACTGGTGTCTACGCTTCCTACGATGCGTGCGCCACTGTCTTTTACGGCATCGTACAACTCGCCCATGCCGCCCACGAAAGTATCTCCGTATGACTCAGCATCGCCGCAGCCAAACAGGGCAATGGTCTTACCATTCAGATTGGCCGACTTCAGTGTGCTTACTCCGTCGTACCAGTCGTCTTGCAACTCACCGGCGCCCCATGTCGAGGTTCCCAGAATGAGGTTCTGGTTCTCGCTAATGACGTCAGCCGTTAGCTCTTGTACATTGAGGGCCTCACAACCCAACTTCTGTGCAATCTTTTCTGCGATGCTTTCGCACGTTCCCGTCGAGGAACCATAGATAACGATAGTCTTGTTCATTGTCTGAAATACTGATTTGATGTGGTTAAAAATGATTTCAGTTGCAAAGGTACAGACTTCTTCGCTATCCTGCAATACCCAAAAATGGTGAAATTCCAGTCTGAGGGTGAGGACTATTAAAAAAATGAAAACAATCGGTGGTTGTGGGGGCAGGGAAGTAGGTTGTTCGTTATATAAATAAATAAGGTATAAGAATTAAAACAATGATTAACGTAATTTGTGTACACACGGCCATGGCTCTGGTGGAGCCGTTGACCAAGATTTTTCAGGAACTGCTGCCTGAAGTGAATGTTAACCATATTGCCGACTCGTCGCTCATCAAGGAGGTGATCGCCAACAACGAGGTGACGCCTGCCGTGCGCCGCCGACTGTTGTCTTACTATAATGCAGCTGCCGATGCTGGTGCTGACGTGGTGTTCAATACCTGTTCGTCGGTGGGTGACGTCGCTGACTATGGCAACCAGTATGCTCGCATTCCGGTGTTCCGCATCGACCAGCCGATGGCTGCCCAGGCTGTTCAGAATTATAATCGTATAGGCGTCATCTCAACGCTTCCGACAACACTTGACCCCACTTGTCGTCTGTTGCAGAACGAGGCGAAAAAAGCAGGACGCAACGTGACGCTGGTGGAAGGACTGGCCGACGGTGCTTTTGCTGCCGGACAAAGTGGCGACGGCGAGACGCACGACCGGCTGATTGCTGAAGCAGCGAAGCGTATTGCTGATCAGGTGGATATGTTTGTGCTGGCTCAGGGCTCCATGGCTCGTATGGAACAGCGCCTCTCTGAACTGACGGGCAAACCCGTTCTCTCCAGTCCCGTTTTGGGCGTTAAGGGACTGCGCAAGTTTTTGGGAATTGACAAATGATAATTGATAATTAGGTGAAACGCAAGAATATCATACTGGCCCTGCTCGTCATTCTGGGCATGGTGACCTTCCTCGACCGCATCAACATCAGTGTGGCAGGAAGTAGCATCATGGAGGATCTGGGCTTGACACCTTCTGAATGGGGCTATGTGCAGAGTGCCTTTATCCTTTCTTACGGTATTATGCAAATACCGATGGGAGCTATGGGTGATGCCTTCGGACATCGTAAGATTTTGGCACTCATCGTGTTGTGGTGGTCGCTGTTTACCGCCTTTACGGGTATGGCAGGAACCTTGGCTACGCTGCTCGTCATCCGTTTTATGTTCGGCGTCGGCGAGGCAGGATCTTCGCCTTGCTCAACAGGAGTCATCAGCCGCTGGTTCGAGAAGAATGAAGTGGGAAAGGCACAAGGATATGTTTGGGCTGCCAGTCGTATGGGTGGAGCCTTGACGCCGTTCGTTGTCATTCCTGTGATGATGTGGGTCGGCTGGCGCTCTGCTTTCTATCTCTTGGGAGCGCTCGGCGTCGTGTGGGCTGTTGTGTGGTATTGGTATTATAGGGATAGAGGTGAGAAGCAAGAGGTGAGAGATGAGAAACCTCTTTCCTCTCTCCTTTTACCTCTCACCACGAACAGCCAGTTCTGGCTGCTTTGTGGTATGTATTTCTTCTATGCCTTCGGCTCGTGGTTCTTCTTCTCATGGTTCCCTACATTTATGGAATTAGGGCGTGGCTTTGACAAGACAGAACTGACTTATGCCGTTGCCGTGCCGTTCGTAATGAGTATGATAGGAAATATTGCAGGAGGTCACTTAACGGATAAATTGACCCGCCGCTATGGCATCAAGATTGGGCGCAAAGCTTTAGGTTCCAGTTCGCTGGCGGTTTCGGCCATTTGTATGTTCCTCGCTGCCTTTATACCGGGCAAGATGGCTGTCTTTGTATTCCTGTCGTTGTGTTTCGGCATCTTCGACCTCATGCTTCCCTCAGCTTGGGCGTTGTGCATTGACCTTGGCAAAAAGCAGGCGGGCACCTTGAGCGGTGCAATGAATACGGCGGGTAATTTGGGAGGATTCTGTTGCGGTATCCTGTTTGGAGAATTGGTACAACAGTCGGGCGACTACAATATGCCGCTGTATGTGATAGCGGTCATGCTGCTTATCAGTGCCTTATTCTTCTCCTTCATCAATCCGGAGAAACCCATCATCAAGGAATAAAACGAAAGGCTGCCAACAGGCAGCCTTTCATCATTACTTCTTGGCTTTTTTCTCCTTTTTCTCTTCTTTCACTTCTTTCTCTTCCTTACTGTCATCGATGTTATCGCCCTCGGTGGGAGCCATCTCTTCTTCAAAGTCGGTAATGCCGGCCTTGATGAGAATGTCGTACCACTGGATGAGCTTCTTGATGTGGCTATTCTGCACACGGTCCTGATCCCAGTTGGGCAAAACCTTCGAGAAGTATTCGTGCAACTCCTTGGGAGTGGCTTTCTTGAAGTTGATGCTGGCAGGCTTGCCCTTCTCCAAGTCACGCATAGCGGCAAGGATATTCATCAGGGGAACATCGTCAGTCTCTGTGAACATAGCGATGTCTGCCAGCGAGGTGATGCGGTCGGTGCCGAAAGCGGGGATGCGCTTGTGGGTTTCATCCAGCGCCTCGACGATGAGGCTATTAGTGGCACGCGATACTAATTTGTAGAGTCCTGGTTTGCCAGAAATGGCTAAAATTGTCTGTTTCATAGTTGTTGTTTATTGTCGTTATTTCGATATGTCATTATTTCGATATGTCGAGGGAGGTTAAAAGCTGTTCTATTTGCTCGTTGAGGTCTGCCTGCCCGTCGTTGATGATTTCATAGTCAGCACGTTGGCGAATCTCATCTTGAGACCATTGACGACTCATCCATTCCAATACTTTCTCGCGGCTGATTCCGTCGCGCTGCATCACCCGCTGAATACGAACTTCCTGTGGAGCGGTGACGACGATGACACGATTAACCAACTTGTCCATGCCCGACTCGTAGAGAATGGCACTCTCCAACCACTGCATGCCGCTTGTATCGAAGTCGTGGAAGACGGCAGGATGTACGATGTCGTCAATGGCATGGGCGTTGGCCTCGCTTCCCAACAGGAATTGTGCCACAACGGCTTTGTTGAGTATCCATCCTCCTTGTCCGTCTTCGCCCAAATAAGCTTCCGAACCAATGAGCATCGTCAGTTGCCGGCGAATGTCTGGTGAAGTGCGGATGAGCCGCTTGGCTGCCTGGTCGCAGTCGTAGATGTTGATGCCGCGTTGTTGTAATAGCTTGCAGACATAGCTCTTGCCAGAACCGATGCCTCCCGTAATGGCCACCTTCATGCTTTATTCCTCTTCGATGACGTAATCTACTTCCTTGATATCGAGTGCTGCCCGACTGACACCATGAGGTACATGGCGCAAGTAAAGCGTACATTTTTCCTGTTGTTTCTCCATCATCTCGCTGAAGTCGGCGACAACAAAAAAGTCTTCAGGATGTAGCTGGCGAATGAGGCTGACGCCAGCGACAAAATGTACTGAAACCTTCTGAGGGAAGGTGCGGAGGGTCTTGCCTGCCGGTATGTTGATGCACTTGATGGGAATGTTGTGCATTGTTTCTTCCGTCAGGACGTCGGTATAGAAGTTGATGCTGATATGGTCAGGAACTACCTTGACATCAGCAGAGTGTACTAATTCGCAGTTGACTTGCAGCGAGTCACGGAAGTTTACATAGTTCAGCGGTTCGGTATAGACGGCGCGAATGCTGTCCAACTTTCCTCTTGAGGCATAAACGTCCACACTGTCAGGCGAATAGGTGACTTGTGATATGAAGTATAACTGGTCGGGAATGACACGACCAGCCCATCTTACGGGAACTCTTTTGCGCTGTCCGTTGTTATAGAAAAACTCCAGTCGCTCGGGTTTCACGGAGATGACTTTTGAGGAAAGCTCTAAAACCTGCTCCACGGATTTCTTCAAATCGGCAGCACCTACGACTCCGCGTCCGTGTCCCTTGTCGTAACTCTTGAAAGGAATGGCCACGGGCTTGAGGTCATTAGTGTAAAGATAGGACATGATAACCCATCCCTTGTCGCGTACCGTCACCTTGACGGTATCGATGGGGGTGGAGGTGAGTACGGCGTTGCGAGGAATACCTGAAACACGGACAGGTACTTCTATCTCCTGCTCATAACTGTCGTTGAGCGTCATCGTCAGCCAGAAGATGCCCGATAGGAACAGAAAGAACGTGAAAACAAGAAACTGCTGGTTCACATTACTGAACAGGAAGTCTCTGATGGTCTGGTATATGCTTTTAAAACTCACCTTATTATTATATAAAGGAAATCATTATCCCTGTGTCGGTGTGCTGGCAGTATCTTTATAGACGCAGCTCTTGTCAATCTTGACGACTACGCCGTCGGCAATCTTCACCTCAACGATGCCAGATGCAAGGTCGATTTTCTTTACGGTGCCATAAATACCACCGCTGGTGAATACCTGTGTGCCTTCCTGCAGGGTGTTCTGGAAGTTCTGGATTTCTTTGCGGCGCTTGTTCTGCGGACGAATCATAAAGAAATAGAGGATGACGAACATCAGCAGAATCATTACCAGTGGATTGCCGAAAATCATGCCCAGCGCATTGGACTCTGGTGCTGCCTGGGCAGCAAGGAATAATTGTGTCATTGTGGTTTACTATTTTTTTAGTTAATAATTTATTTCGATATTTCGATATTTCGATATTTCGATATTTCGATATTTCGATATGTCGTTATGTCGTTATGTCGAGGTCACTTTCTCTCTTCCATGTGCTTCAGCAGGCGACCTGTTTCTATCAGATGACGGGCAATGGCGTCGAGCATGCCGTTGATGTAGCCGGCGCTGCGTGGAGTGGAGTAGAGCTTTGCCAGTTCCACATACTCGTTGATAGTGACGCTGATGGGGATGCTGGGGAAGGTAAGCATCTCAGCGATGGCTATCTGCATGATGACAATGTCCATGTAAGCCAGTCGTGAGAAGTCCCAGTTGCGTGACGCCTCGCTCATGTAGTGTTGGTATTCGTTACCATTCATAATGGTGGCACGGAAAAGTTTACGTGCATAGTCCCTGTCTTCTTCCGAGTCGTATTCGGGCAACAGTTCCTGATTGGCTTTGTTCTTTTCGTCGAAGCGCTTGATGGTCTTCAGCACAAAAGTATCGACGGTTTCTTTGTCGTCATTCCAATAGAGACTTTGTTCCTCCAATAAGGCATCCAGATCGCTATTATCCTGGATGAGTGTGCGATACAACTTTCTCCATACCTCGCGGTCGGCGTTGTAGTCGTCCTCCGGCGCGGCCATGTAGTCTTTGTATATCTGGCTCTCGGTAATCTGGGTGTATATCTTTTTTAGGAATTCTGGTTCGTCGTTCCAGTTTTTCTTTTGCGCCTCCATAAAGTCGTTGAGCATGCGGTTCTCCTCCAACTGCATGGCAAAACGGTTGTAGGCAAAACGCTGAGACGGCATTTCAGTACCTTCTCGCTGGGCTCTCGACTGCGCCACTTCCAAGTGTCGGCGCGACTCGTGGGTGATGCCCACAATGAGTGCCAGCAGATAGTTGTACAGGTCATAGGCCTTGGACAGACTGAAGATTAGTTCTTTTTCGGCCGCGTCAATGTTTTTACTTCCGTTTTGATAGTAGGCATAGGTTAACTGGACTACCTTAATTCTGATGAGTTCTCTGTTGATCATATTACTTTCAAATAGCTATTTGATACTCTTATCGATTGCAAAAGTACGAAAAATTCCCCGATTATACAAAAAAATCAGCAAATTTATAGGTGCGGAAGCAAATTTTTCTCTTTTCACTTATCGTTTTTCATTTTTTATTCGTACCTTTGCAGCCGCTTTTCGCATCGTGTGATGGTGGATTAAGCAAATAACTTAATTTTAGAGTAACACATTTATTATTTATGAAAGAGATTAGCTTGAACGGTCAGAAGCGCACCGACATTGGCAAGAAAGCCTCAAAGATGCTTCGTAAGGAGGGTATGGTTCCCTGCAATCTGTATGGTGAAAAGAAGGATAAGAACGGTCTGCCCGAGGCTATGGCATTCACTGCTTCTGTAGCTGAGTTGCGCAAGGCTGTCTATACACCTCATGTATATGTCATTAATCTGAACATCGACGGTAAGGAGCACAAGGCTATCATCAAGGAGCTGCAGTTCCATCCCACTACCGATGCTCTGTTGCACGCAGACTTCTTTGAGATTAACGAGAAGAAGGCTATCACTGTAGGTATCCCCGTGAACCTCACTGGTCACGCTCAGGGTGTTCGCGATGGTGGTCGTCTGAACCTCTCTATCCGTAAGATTGACGTGACTGCTCCTTACAAGAACATTCCTGAGAAGCTGGACATCGACGTTACCGAGCTGCAGCTGGGTAAGGCTATCAAGGTTGGTGAGCTGAGTTTCGAGGGTCTGGAGATTGCCACTCCGAAAGAGGTTATCGTTTGCTCAGTCAAGGCTACCCGTGCTTCTCGTTCGGCTGCTGCTGAGGCTGCTGCCGCCGAGTAATTATGGACAAGTATCTTATTGTTGGACTGGGCAATCCTGGCGACGAGTATGCCGGAACCCGCCACAATACAGGATTTATGGTATTGGACGCTTTTGCGAAGGCGTCCAATATCGTTTTTGAGGATAAGCGTTATGGCTTCGTGGCTGAGACGTCGCTCAAAGGGCGTAAAGTGTTCCTGTTAAAGCCTACCACGTTTATGAACCTCAGTGGCAATGCCGTCCGTTACTGGCTCAACAAGGAGAATATCGAGCAGAGTCGGCTGCTGGTCATCAGTGACGATGTGGCTATTCCCATAGGGCAGTTCCGATTGAAAGCCAACGGCTCCAATGGAGGTCACAACGGCCTAGGACATATCCAGCAACTCATAGGCCAGCAGTATGCCCGACTGCGGATGGGTATCGGCAACGACTATCCGATGGGTATGCAGATAGACCATGTGCTGGGTCGCTTTTCGGCAGAGGAGCTGGAGAAGCTACAGCCAGCCATCGACCTCGGTGTCGATATTGTGAAGAGTTTTGTACTCGCAGGCATTGACGTCACGATGAATCAATATAATAAGTTAGGGAAGGGATGAATGAAGCTCGTATTGATAAGTGGTTGTGGGCAGCCCGCATCTTTAAGACGCGCTCCATTGCTGCCGATGCCATCAAGAATGGTCGTGTGAGCATTCAGGGCATGAACGTAAAACCTTCCCGCATGGTGAAGGTGGGCGAAGTAATTAGCGTTCGCAAGCCTCCCGTCACCTATTCCTTTAAGATATTGAAGACCATCGAACAACGGGTAGGGGCGAAGCTGATCCCTGAAGTCTATGAGAATGTGACGCCTCCCGATCAGTATGAACTGTTAGAGATGAACCGCATCAGTGGTTTTGTCAATCGCCAGCGTGGCACAGGGCGTCCCACCAAGAAGGAGCGTCGAGCGTTGGATGAGTTCGTAGGACCCTCTTTGGAGGGGAGTTTCGATGACTTTGATTGGGATGATGAGGACCTGGAGAATGATTAACTAAAATTAACGCAAATTCAGAGTCAAGTCCTCCATCGGTTCGAATTTCCGTAAATATACAGAGTTATGCTAATAGACATTTTTTTCATCGTTTTAGGAGTCTGGTTAGTGCTCAATGGTGCTGACCGGTTGACCGAAGGAGCTTCTGAGTTAGCTCGTCGCATGAACGTTCCCGAAATGATTATTGGTCTCACCATTGTGGCGGCTGGTACGTCAGCTCCCGAACTGTTTGTCAGTTTGGTGTCGGCATTGAAGGGTACACCAGACTTGGCCGTGGGTAATGTCGTGGGTTCCAATACAATGAACAGCATGCTCATTGTCGGTTGTGCAGCGATGGTGGCTCCGATGGTCATTAGCAAGAGCACTGTCAGAAAGGATATCCCTTGCTCCGTTCTTGCCTCCATTCTGCTGTTGCTAATAGCCTTGGATAGTTTTCTGGGTCGCATTGACGGCATCATTCTTCTGTTAGGTTTTGCAGCCTTTATGACTTACACCTTGTTACAGGCCAAGCAAGGACAAACGGAACCTGTGGCAGAAATTTCCCAGCAGCAAAACCCTTGGAAGAGTGCGTGGTTTGTTGTAGCGGGCCTTGTGGAGTTAGTGATAGGCAGTAATGCTTTCGTCGATCATGCCTCTAATATGGCATTGTCATTAGGAATCAGCGAAGGTGTCGTGGGTTTGACCGTTGTTGCAGGAGGAACCTCTCTTCCCGAGTTGGCAACCAGTGTTGTTGCTGCACGCAAAGGACAGTCGGCCATTGCCATTGGTAACGTCATTGGCTCCAACGTCTTTAACATCCTGCTCATATTAGGTCTTACAGCTACTATCAGTCCTCTACAGATAGAGGGCGTTTCCACGATCGATATGGCAGTCATGCTTCTTTCCGTTACGATCGTCTGGTTTTTCTCCAGGACGCGCTATACCGTGGAGCGTTGGGAGGGCGCTCTCCTTGTCATAGGCTATCTGGCATACCTTGGGTGGCTGATATCATCCCTGTAAAAATGTATTAAAAGCTACACAATGTGTAGTTTTTTTTATTTTCTGCTGTCAGAATTATTTTTTTTTTTGTATTTTTGCAGGGCGTACCGCATATAGCGGAAAGAGCGTAATCATTAAGAACCTAAAAACCATTGTGGAGAAAGAGCCTTTTTTACATCGGATAAGACGGATTGCCGGAAATAATCTTCCGCTGACTGTCATCATCGTTGCTGCAGTACTGCTGGAGCTGACAATGGGTGTGATGTACTATGCAGCGCAGCGGATTATCAATGATACGATGCAAAAACTGGTCGAAACCGAGATGGACGCTATCTACCTCGGTATCTGCAACAAGTTTGCTAAGGTAGAGGTGACTGTCGATAATTTGGCGTGGACGGTGACTGACGACATGAAGCATCCGGACTCTTTGAAGCGAGCGACGTATCAGCTTGTAGAGCATAACCCGGAATTGTTAGGTAGTTGTGCAGCGTGCATTCCTAACTATTACTCAGAGAAAGGCTATTGGTACGAGGCTTATTCCGTCCGCCATGCTGATGGCAGCATCCAGTCGTTTGAGATAGGTTCCGCTCGCCATGACTATACGAAGATGGAATTCTTCAGGGTACCGTTAGAAAGTGGAGTTGGTCATTGGTGCTATCCTTACAATGACGACGCTGGTGCCAAGACGAGAGTGATTACGTATGGTATGCCTGTTCGTGACAGTAAGGGCAAGATTGCGGCTGTGTTGGGTGCCGATATTCCCTACTCATGGCTTGTCAATCTGCTGGAGGAGTCGAAAAACTACAGAACAACGCAGCGCTTTGTGGTAACTGAAAACGGAGAACTGGTTTGCGGTGAAGAAAGCCATTTGTTTAAGCAGTTGATGAAACTGATAAAGTCTGATTCCGACAAGCAAGGCTATGAGCTGATTGAGGACCAGAATGGTGAGAAGTTAAATGTGTTCTTTCACACTATAGGCGGAATGACCGATTGGGTGCTTGTCTCTACGGTGAACGACAGCGAAGTGTCTGGCAAGCTGTGGAGTATTCGTATGAAACTGCTAACGATGATTGCCATTGGCCTTTTGTTGATAGGTTTTGTGGTATATCGTTCGTCTCGCGACTTAGAACGTCTTCGCAAGGTGAATGCTGAGAAGGAACGAATTGGTGGAGAACTGCGTGTTGCAAGTCAGATTCAGCATGAGATGTTGCCGAAGAGTCATTACCAACAGGACGATATAGAGATATATGGCTCGCTGGTACCCGCCCGCGAGGTGGGTGGCGACCTTTACGACTATTACGTTCGTGACGAGAAACTACTGTTCTGTATAGGTGATGTCAGCGGCAAGGGAGCAGCATCGGCTATGCTGATGGGTGTTATGCACTCGCTGTTCCGTGCGATTTCGGCTCACGAAAACAATCCTGCTCGCATTATGCAGTCCATCAATGAAGAGAGCTGTCGTGGTAACGACTCCAATCAGTTTGTAACGTTGTTCATTGGTGTATTGGACTTGCCGACAGGTCACCTTTACTATTGTGATGCGGGGCACGACGCACCAATCATTCTTGAAAACGGTCAGTTGAGACATGAGGCATGCAAGCCTCATCTCCCTGTGGGTGTTTTTGCCGACGTAAAGTATGAAGTGCAAAAGACCAAGTTAATCCCTGGAAGCACTTTGTTCCTCTATACCGACGGACTGACCGAGGCACGGAGCGAACAACGTGAGTTCTTTGGACTGAGCCGTGTTGAGGCTGTGCTACAGACATGTGGAACCTTGAGCCCAGAGGGAATTCTGACGAAAGTGACTGATACGGTTCGTGACTTTATGAAGCATGCCGAGCAGAGCGATGACTTGACCATGCTGGCCATCCGCTATACTCCCCGTGTCTTTGAGAGCACCCTGTCAGAGACGTTAGTCATCACCAACCGTGTAGAAGAGGTCGCAAAATATACCGACTTCATGAAGTCTGTGATGGAGCGTTTGCAGTTGGATACCTCGTTTGCCCGCCAGCTACGTCTGGCTGTTGAGGAGGCTTTGGTCAATGTGATAGACTATGCCTATCCTTCCGAGATTGAGGGCAAAATCGAGTTGCACATCATGTCCGACGGTCATACGCTGAAGACCGTTATAAAAGATTATGGTGTAGCTTTTGATCCCACGACACAACAGATGGCCGACACTTCTCTCTCGGCAGAAGAACGTCAGATAGGCGGTCTGGGTATCTTGCTGGTTCGCGAGCTGATGGACACCGTGAATTATGAGCGTTACGATGGTATGAATATTCTGACACTAACTAAGAAACTGAAATAAAAACGATTAAATACATTGACGATTATGGAAACAAGATTGGAAGAAATCGATGGCAAGTATGTTGCCACGTTAGTAGGAGAAATGGACACGTTGGCTGCTCAGCAGACAGAGAAGGTTCTGAAACCGTTGTATAACAGTAACGGCAAGGATGTCATTATCGAGTGTGAGAATCTGGAGTATATTGCTTCCAGTGGCTTGCGTATCCTGCTCGGCATCTTGAAGGGAGCCAAAGCTCAGGGTAGCCAGGTGACTTTGCGTCATGTCAACGATGACATCAAGAACGTGTTTCGGCTGACCGGTTTTATCAGTATTTTTGAGTTCGAATAAACCTTTAAGTTATGAGTTCCTTTTCATCGAAAGCTGGAGTTTTGTTAGCTGCAGCCGGCAGTGCTGTAGGTTTAGGCAGTATATGGAAATTTCCGTATATCGTTGGAGAAAACGGCGGAGGTGCCTTTATTATACTTTATGTGGTCTGTTCGATGATTTTCGGACTGCCATTAGTGATGAACGAGTTTATGATTGGCAAGGTGTCAGGCAGAAGTCCCTTCGGCGCTTATCGTGCGTTGAGCGGCTCTAAGCGGTGGCAGTGGTTTGCCTGGATAAATATGTTGGCGGTTCTGTTGCTGATGAGTTTCTATTTCGTGGTTACGGGATGGTGCTTCTTCTACTTGGTAGAGGCGGCCAAGGATACCTTTGAAGGTATGAATGCAGCAGCACTGACCAGTTTCTTCAATTCCTTTGAACATCAACCTACCTTGATGATACTATATGCCATCATAGCCATTGTACTGACGGCTTCGGTATTGTGGTTCGATGTGAACAAGGGTATTGAGCGACTGAGCAAGATTCTGATGCCGATGCTGTTTGTGATGCTGGTTTTGCTGGCTATCCACATGATCTTTCTCGATGGTGCCACCACGGGTCTGCGTTTCTTGTTCGAGCCAGACTTCTCGAAAATCACGCCTAATATCCTTTTAAAAGCTGTGGGACTGAGTTTCTTTACCTTGTCATTAGGCGTAGGTGCCCTCATTACCTATGGTAGCTATATGCCCAAAGAACAGAATGTAGCAGGTACGTCCATACAGATGATAGTTCTTGTCATCATCGTATCATTGTTGGCCGGCATGGTAGTCTTCCCCGCTGTATTTGCCTTTGGCTTCAGTCCTACAGAAGGACCCGAACTGACATTCGTCACATTGCCCGACGTGTTCCAGCACATGTTCTGTCCGACGCTGACCAGTGTCATCTTCTTTGCTCTGATGTGTGTCGCAGCTATCACGTCCACCATCTCGATGATGGAGGTAATGGTAGCTTTTTTCTGTGAAGCATCAGCAGAGACGAAGCGTCCGCTCAACAGACATCGTAGCGTTGTTCTGATTGCTGTGATACAGGTAATTACCAATACCCTGTGCATCTTGTCGATGACTGGCAGTGTCAGCTGGCTTCAGGTGATGGGCAATAATTTATTTGATATCGCTAACAATCTTGTGTCAGACATCTTGATGCCTTTAGGAGCTTTGGGTATGGCCTTGTTTACAGGTTGGTTAGTCCCCAAGGCAAGATATCAGGGTCCACGCGTGGCTACAGCCCTCTATCTGTTTATACTGCGCTGGGTCGTACCCGTAGCCCTCATCGTCATCTTCCTGAATTCCTTAAATATCATATAAATCTAATTCATAAACTCTATGAAAAAGACAGCACCGTTATCAAAGACACAGTATGGTATATATGTAGAATGTGTTCAGCACTTAGGAGAATACTATTACAATATAACCCATTTATATACGCTTGATGGCAGTTTGGATGAAGAAAAGCTCAAAGCTGCGATAGAGTCTGTTGTGGCAGCACATCCTACGTTGTTTACACGCATCGAACTGAACGAGCAAGGAGAGCCAGTGCAAAGCATCGATGACAGTGAGACTTTCAGCCTGGAGGTGGAGCACATCACTGATATCGAAGAAGAAAAGAAGGCGATGGTGATACCGTTTGACATCTATAACGACAGACTGTTCCGCATTCGCCTTCTGAAGGATAATACGCATTTCTACCTTCTTGTTGATCTTCACCATGTCATCGGCGATGGCACTACACTGAAGATAATACTCAACGACATGGATGCAGCATACTGTGGCAAGTCTTTGGAAGCAGAGGGAAAGACGCAGGTTGATGTGGTACGCGAGGAGGCTGAAATGCGTCAGACACCAGCCTTTGAGGAAGATAAGCAGTGGTATGCGCAGAACTTCGATTGTAGCGACACCTTTAGCCAGCTAATACCCGACTTGGAAGGGAATGAGTCGGAGATAGGTGCTTTTGAGCGGAAGATGAGTGTCAGTCTTGAAACGATTGATGCCTTCTGCAAGACGCACGGCATTTTCAAGAGCACTTTCTTTAACGGCGTATATAGCTATCTGTTGGCGAAATACAATAACGATCAAGAGTCGCTGTTCAATACGGTATATAGCGGTCGTACAGACAAACAACTGGCACGCACCGTTGCCATGTTGGTAAAGACCGTACCGGTATATGCGAGATTCACCGATGATACTACGGTGCTCGATTTCCTGAAGTCCGGCGAGGAGCAGATGAAGGGTTGCAGAGCACATGATACCTATTCATATATCGATGTGGCAGATGACCTGAAGCTGCAGGTTGGCTCTTACTTTGGTTGGCACGGAACGGTATGGGAAAATGTTGAGATAAACGGTAAACCGACAAAGGCAGTCAAATTAGACCATACAACGCTTGAGGTGCCGTTGTATGTTAATGCGTCTATCGTTGACGGTCGCTGTTATTTGAATGCAGAGTACAAGACCAATGTCTATTCCGAGCAGTTGATCAGTCAGTTCCTGGAGAGTTACGAAGCAGTGGTGGAGGGCTTCCTCAGCAAAGAATATTTGCGTGATATCTGCATCGCCACTAAGTCACAGGAGGAACTGCTCGACAGCTTCAACAATAATGATAAGCCATTTGACGATACCCAGACCATCGTTTCTCTGTTCCGCCGTCAAGCGAAGGCTACCCCTGACAAGACGGCAGTGGTCTTCAAGGAAAAGCAGTTTACCTACGCTGAACTCGATGCTGTCAGCGACCGCATTGCAGGCTATATCGCATCAAAAGGATTAGGAATTGAGGATGTTGTGGCTATTCTGATACCTCGCTCAGAATGGATGGCTATCATCTCTCTGGGTGTGTTGAAGGCCGGTTGTGCTTATCAGCCATTGGATCCTACCTATCCCAAGGAACGCCTGAACTTCATGATGCAGGATGCCAACGTGAAGCTGCTGATAGCCGATGAAGAACTATATTCCATCGTGGATGAATACAAGGGTGAAGTATTGTTTACCAAGGACATTGAGAACCTGAAGGATTCCAAGTCTGTTGACGGTCCCAAGCCAGAGAGCCTCTTTACGCTCATTTACACCAGTGGCTCTACAGGAGTTCCCAAGGGGTGTCAACTCGAACATCGGAATATGGTGGCTTTCTGTCACATGCATCAACATGCATTACATGTCGAAGCTGACAGTCGCATAGGAGCGTATGCCAGTTTCGGTTTCGATGCCTGCTTGCTCGAATTATGGCCACCGCTCATCATCGGTGCTACTACTTATATCATTCCGGAGGAGATTCGTCTTGACCTCATCGCCCTTAACGACTATTTTGAGAAGAACGGCATCACCCATACCTTTATGACAACACAGGTGGCACGTTCTTTTGTCAACGACATCTCCAATCACTCCCTGAAGGCCTTTATCACAGGTGGCGAGAAACTGGCAGATGTGAATCCTCCATCCTATTTGCTCCTGAATGGCTATGGCCCTTCAGAGAGTATCTGTTATGTTACGGCATTTCCTGTGACAGAGAAGATGCAGAATATCCCCATTGGAAAGGCTGTGGAGAATATGCATCTGTACATCATGGATGCTTATGGCCATCGGTTGCCTGTGGGTGCTGCTGGCGAACTGTGGATAAACGGTCCTCAAGTGGGTCGTGGCTATCTGAATCGTCCAGAGAAGACTGCCGAGTCTTTCATAGAGACGCCTTGGGGCCGCTGCTACCGTTCCGGAGACATCGTGCGCTATCTGCCTGATGGAAACATCCAGTTTGTAGGTCGTCGCGACGGACAGGTGAAGATTCGTGGCTTCCGCATCGAACTTACGGAAGTGGAGGCTGTCATCCGCCAATACCCAGGCATTAAGGATGTTACTGTGCAGGCCTTCGATGAGGAAGGCGGCGGAAAGTTCATTGCTGCTTACGTCGTCAGTGACGAGCAGGTGGACATAGAGGCGTTGAACAGCTTCATCCTTGACCAGAAGCCGCCCTACATGGTGCCTGCTGTGACGATGCAGATTGACAGTATTCCGCTGAACCAGAATCAGAAGGTGAACAAGAAAGCCCTTCCCAAACCCGAAAAGAAAGCTGCCGATGTGGAAAGCAACGTTCCCATGAATGTGTTGGAGAAGGAAATTCACGACATCATCGCACAAATTATCAATACCGAGGACTTTGGCATTACTACCATATTGGGTTATGTAGGTCTGACGTCTATCATGTCCATCAAACTCGCCATACAGATCAACAAGCGCTTCGGCGTAACGTTGGACTCTAAGGCTTTGGCGAAGACCGGTAGTGTGCAAAGCATCGAGAACGAGATACTGACAGTTTTGATGAGCGGAAGTGTTGCCAAGCAGGAAACTGCCGAGGTGAAGCATGCCGACATGAGCAACTTCCCGCTGTCGTATTCACAGATGGGTGTCTATGTCGATTGCATGAAGCAACCCACTTCTACTGTGTATAATATTCCGGCGGCCATACGTTTCCCAAAGGGAACAGATGCGCAGCTGCTCAGCAAGTCTGTAGAAACTATTATTCAGGCTCATCCGCAGTTCCATGTGCATTTCGACAGTCAGGGAGCCGATATCATACAAATGATTGACGCTAACCAACCTGTTGTCATTGCACAAAGCAAGTTAGACGAATCCGAAATAAAGAAATACATGGCTAATTTCGTCCAGCCGTTTAACCTGAGACAGGGACCTCTGTACCGTATGGAGATTGTTACCACTGAAGAAAGCGTATATCTCTTGGCGGATGTGCATCACCTGATATTTGACGGTGCTTCGTTCGACCTATTCCTGGATCAGTTGTGCGACTTGATGAACGGTAAGAAGATAGAACCCGAGACCTTCACCTATGCCGATTTCGTGGCAGCACAAAAAGCCGCAGAGAGCAGCGAGGAATACGCCGCAGCACGCGACTTCTTCCAGACTCGTCTGAGCAAGGTGGAGGGTATGACGGAGATTCCGCCCGACCTTTCCAATACGCTGGAGCATGGTACCGTAGAAACCGTCTATTGTCCGCTGAATTTCGAGGCTATCGAGACTTTCTGCCATCAGCGCAATATCTCACCGGCTCACCACATGCTGGCAGCCACCTTCTATGCGCTGTCTCGCTTCACCAACAATGATCAGCTCTGCATCACCACCATTAGCAACGGTCGTTCCGACTTGCGTATCAGCAACACTATGGGTATGTTCGTCAACACGCTGGCATTGAGTGCCGAGATTGGTGAGCAGAGTGTGATGGAGTTCCTGAACGAAACCGGCAAGAACTTTGATGAGACACTGCGTCACGAGACCTATCCGTTTGCACGTATTGCCTCCGACTATGACCTCACGGCAGAAATCATGTTTGCCTACCAGATGGGCGTCTTGGAGAATCATGAGTATAAGGGTCAGGCAGTGACTATCGAGTCTTACGAATCTGACGCTCCCAAGTTCCCTCTCGCTTTCTTTGTCGTCAACGACCCGTCCGGAAAGCCAAGTATCTGCTTGCAATACAACAATGGACTATACAGCTACGAAGCGATGCAAAATCTGGCACAGTCTATCAGCAATGTTGCCAATGCATTCATCAGCCATCCTGAGTCACCCCTGCAAAGCGTGTCCTTGCTCAACGATACTCAGATAGCCCTGCTTGATAGCTTCAACAATACGGACGACCCCTACGATGACACGCAGACCATCGTCTCTCTGTTCCGCCGTCAGGCTAAGGCCACACCCGACAAGACGGCAGTGGTCTTTAAGGATAAGCGGCTTACCTTTGCAGAGCTGGACGACATCAGCGACCGCATAGCAGCCTTTATCGCGTCTAAGGGATTAGGTCTTGAGGATATCATTGCCATCCTTATACCTCGCAATGAGTGGATGGCCATCGCCTCGCTGGGTGTCATCAAGGCCGGGTGTGCTTTCCAACCATTAGACCCCAGCTATCCGCAGGAACGACTGAATTTCATGATGAAGGATACCGGTGCCAAGTTGCTGATTGCCGACGAGGAGCTGCGTCCCATTGTGGATGAATACCAGGGTGATGTCGTCTATACGAAAGACCTTATACAGCTACCTCCTGCCGGCACCCTTCCTGAGGGTCCCAAGCCTGAGAGCCTCTTTACCCTCGTCTATACCAGTGGTTCTACAGGTGTACCTAAGGGCGGTATGTCGGAGCACCGCAACTGGGTTGCCTTCTGTCACATGCATCAGAAGATTTACCATATCACGTCTGAGAGTCGTGTGTCATCTTATGCCAGCTTCGGCTTCGACGCATCACCGATGGAGATATATGCTACTTTGACGGTAGGTGCCGAACTGCACATCATCCCCGAGGATTTGCGTCTCGAGCTGATCATGCTGAACAACTATTTCGAGCAGAACCATATTACTCATGCGTTTATGACCACACAGGTGGCTTATCAGTTTGCTACCAGCGTCGAGAACCATTCGCTTGAGTATCTTATGACCGGTGGTGAGAAACTGGCAACGATTACTCCGCCAAAGGGATATGTTTTGACGAACGGCTATGGTCCCTCCGAAACCATCTGTTATGTGACTTCTTACTTTATCAAGGAACGTCTGAAGAACATTCCCATTGGCAATGCTGTGGCTAACTGCAAACTGTACATCGTAGATACTAAAGGTAATCGTCTGCCCGTAGGAGCCTGCGGTGAGTTGTGGATCGCTGGTCCTCAGGTGGCCCGAGGCTATCTGAACCGTCCAGAGAAAACAGCCGAGGTATTCATTCCCAACCCCTTTGTTTCTCCCAACTCTCACCCTCTCACCTCTAAGTATGCCCGCTGCTACCGTACTGGCGATATCGTACGCTATCTGCCAGATGGAAACATCCAGTTTGTGGGACGTCAGGACGGACAGGTGAAGATTCGCGGCTTCCGCATCGAGCTGAAAGAAGTAGAGGCCGTTATCCGCGAGTACCCAGGCATCAAGAATGCCACCGTACAGGCCTTCGACTACGAGAACGGCGGCAAGTTCATTGCTGCCTACATCGTCAGCGATGAGCAGGTGGATATCAAGGATCTGAACGCCTTTATTGGCAAGCAGAAGCCATCGTATATGATTCCTGCTGCTACGATGCAGATTGACAGCATTCCGCTGAATCAGAACCAGAAGGTGAACAAGAAAGAACTTCCTAAACCTGTCATCCAGGCTACCGACCACGAGTATGTGGAGCCTGCTAATGATACCGAGAAGCTCTTCTGCAAGATATTCAGTGATGTCTTGTCGATTGAAAAGGTGGGTGCTACCGACAACTTCTTTGAACTGGGCGGCACGTCACTCATCGTCACACGTGTCATCATCGAAGCCGACAAGAACGGACATCATATTGCTTATGGTGACTTGTTTGCTAATCCCACTCCGCGCCAACTCTCCAACTTCCTCTCTTGCGGCGTTGACGACGAGGATCAAGAAACTCGTGACTACAACTATGGTGCCATCAACACCGTCCTTGAAGGTAATACACTCGATGCCTTCCTGAGCGGAGAGCGGCAACCTCTTGGAAATGTACTGCTGACAGGAGCTACAGGCTTCTTAGGCATTCATATCCTTCGCGAACTTATCGACTCCGACGTTCCGACTATTACGTGTATGGTGCGAGGCAAGGACCAGGAGGCAGCAGAACACCGACTGAAGAATATGTTGTTCTACTACTTCGAGAAGTCGTATAAGGAACTCTTCGGTACACGCATCTTTGTCGTTAATGGTGATGTCACACAGGACTTTACAAATATCACCACTAAGATTGACACCGTCTTCAACTGTGCCGCTGTGGTCAAGCACTTCTCAAAAGGTACAGATATTGAGGATGTCAACGTGGGTGGAGCCATCCACTGCGTCAAGTTCTGCTTGCTGAACAAAGCACGGTTGATTCACGTGTCCACCTACAGCACAGCAGGCATGTCTATAGACGGGATACCGTCTGAGGACTTGATATACACCGAGAAGAATCTCTATTTCGGACAGAATCTGGGCAATCAGTATGTTCACTCCAAGTTCATCTCCGAGCGCATCGTGCTTGAAGCTGTTGCCTTGCACAAGCTGAATGCTAAGGTGATGCGTGTGGGTAATCTGGCACCACGTTCCACTGACGGTGAGTTCCAGGTGAACTTCAATACGAATAGTTCTATGGGGCGCATCCGTGTCTTCCAGATGCTGGGTTGTTATCCTTATGCTATCAACGACGAACCCTTGGAGTTCAGCCCCATCAACGAGGTAGCAAGAGCCATCGTTTTACTATCTGAAACGCCACAGACCTGTTGCGTGTTCCACCCATACAACAACCACTTCGTACACTTCGGTGATGTGCTTCAAGAGTTGTCGAAGGTGACTCAAGGACCGCGTCAGGTAGAAGATGATGAGTTTGCTAGGGAACTGGATACTGCCAAGCAAGATTCCGAGAAAGCCAAGCGTCTTTCCAGTCTTTTGGCCTATCAAGACTTGGGCCACGGTCATAAAGTCTTCGTGATTCCCAGTGAGAACCAATACACCACACAAGTGCTGTATCGACTGGGCTTCCGGTGGTCTGCCACCTCATGGGACTATGTGGATCGCTTGCTCACCGCCATCAGCGGTTTCGGCTTCTTCGAGGACAAATAGCCCTTATCCTCCTACCATAAAGAAAGCACTTACGAACCCTCGTAAGTGCTTTCTTTATGATATCATGTATCTATCGTTTTTATTTATTTAGTCTATTCTTGTTGCATATTTACGAACTATTTATGAAACTTCCAAATAATGGGAGGAAAAAGAAAAGCGAGAGGAAGTAAGCAGTTCGTTATGTAAATCTCACAGTAGAAGTGCTATTTGAAAAGTTCTGAATGTGAACCAATACGCTCTAACCAAATAGTATCTGTTCTATCATCAATCCAAATCAACAAGAAGTCAGATAATATGTGACTTGTATTGAGTGGAATAGCGTATGACTTTCATAGACCCATAGATTTTTTGAAGGCTTCCATGCTACTTGTGTCAATCTTTCCAGCACTTTTCCCCGAGCGGCTTTCCGCTATTGCGGCTTCTGTTTCTGCATTGGGTTGGTTGTAAATTACGTCCATCAGGACACTTTCAACGTAGTTGTTAAGGCTGCGATTTTCTCTCGCTGCTGCCATTTTTAATTTGTCAAGCAGGTCGTCTCTGAAACGGAATGCCGTTTGTCTTTTTCTTACAGTTGTCAACATGTTATACAGGTGTTATATTATTTCTTGCTGCAAATATACGAACTATTTATGAAACTACCAAATAATGGGAGAGAAAAAAGAAATGAAAAGACGGGGCGGCACACGCTGTCCCGTATTATAGATAGAGTGTATGAAGATTACTTCTCTGTGACAGAAAGCTATTTAACCAGAATCTTCTTTCCGTTGTGGATAAGCAATCCTCTGGTGGTGGGAGCAACTCGCTGTCCTAACACATTGTGATAGTCGGAGGATTGCTTGCGGGAGGCGGTATGCGTGATATCTTTAATATCCGTTGTTTTCTCATAACCAATACTTACGATGGCGAAGCATTGCATCTGAGAAGCCTTATCCAGGGTGGTATTGGTATAAGTTGTATTCTCAAACGACACCTTGATATTCTGTGTAGCAGTGAAATCCTTGCAGGAAACAGTCGCTTTTTTACCGCTGTCGCTGAAAGGCAGGCTTACCTCGTCGGTTAGCAAGTTGTTGCCATCGTCAGCCTTGATAGCCGTCATCTTAATAACAGAACCAGGATATTCACTTTCCTTGTTGTTTTGGTAAGCTTCTATCTTGATGCTGTTCAGTATGTATCCCTCTTTGTTCGTAAATATCCAGTCACCGCTGCCTGTGCGGAGCTTGATGTAGTTGCCGCTTGATCCGCTGGGGTTTACTTCACCATTCAACGTACATGAAGTGACAGAGATTTCCGTCCCTTTAGATGTCGTTGCCTTGTTGGAATTAAAAAAATCAGTACCGCTTGTGGGTTCTTCAGGAATAGGGAAGTCCGGTGTAGTGGGGAAGGGTTCGTCATCTCCAACAGTTTGGGCACCAAGCGGGTAATATTCCTCAAAGGTCTCTACGGCACTTGCACGCTCCTTTTGGGTAATCTCTTGTACCAGATAGTTTGCATAGACCTCCAGGTCGGTGTAATAGCCTTTCTGGTCGAGGATTTTGGTGGTGGCATTGTTGGTACCGACCGTTAGTCCATGAGCTGTTTCCCATTCGTCAGGAATACCGTCGTTATCCGTATCAGGCAGTTTGCCAGTATCCTTCAGCTCCGGCCATCCGCCTACGTCATTCTGCGAGTCAATCATGCCATTGACAGACCCGTTAGACCCCTGATAATAAGCAATGCCCTTCAGTACCTCCCAGCGCAGACGCTTGTCAACATCGTCGCGCTTGTAGCTGGCACCGGCATATCGGAGTACCTTCTCGAAGGCCGTCTCAGCCTGATGCATGGATATGACGTTGTAGGAGGTGAAGTCGTAGTCGCTGGATTTCTTACGCTCACTGGCAGCACACTGATTCTTCCAGTCGGCATACGACATGTTGTTGTCAGGATCTATGGCTTTGTCACACAGGTTGTCGTTCGTTACCTCTGTCGAGCCATACATATAGTTGCCTGAGATATAGAATTGACCTGGAGTGACATAGCCTACCGAACCAGAGAATCTGTTTTTGTCCGTGCAGTTGCTACAGTTGGTTGTCGGGTTCAGTAGGCGTGTCTTGGTATAAGTAGCAGGGCCTGGCTTGTAGTAGTTGTTCACCATGTTGATGTATTTGGGAGAACCGTTACCCGACTCACCGCCATACGAAGAGTTGCCGCCCCAGTTGTACAACACGTTGTTGATGTAGTCCACCGGTCCTTTAAGTGTGCTGACGTAGTCGTGGTCGAAGCGCGGGTTTCGGGAGTCGTGGTGCATAATCAGGTTATGATGGAACGATGCACTTTGTCCACCCCAGATGCCGCCATATCCGTGACTTCCCTTGGCATGTACGGATGCTCTCAGGCTCTCGCTGATAATGCAGTATTGCATGGTGAAGTCGGTAGCGCCATAGAACGAGCAGCACTCATCCGTTGACCACGATACAGAGCAGTGGTCAATGATGATGTTGTTTTTGCCTTTGCCTCCTCCCAAGGCATCGTCGCCCTCATAGTTCGGATTGGAAGCGGCTTTAGCCTGTGAACCGATGTCGCCCATTCGGAAGCGAACGTATCTGATGATGACATTGTTGGCCGAGACGCTGACGGGATAGTCTGCCACACAGATGCCGTCGCCAGGTGCCGTCTGTCCCAGTACCGTGATATTGCCGTTTGATATTTTCAGGTCAGACTTCAGGTGTATAGTTCCTGAAACGTCGAACACCACTGTGCGTGTACCGCTGGCTGTCAGTGCTGCACGCAGGGAGCCTGTACCGCTGTCGTTCAGGTTGGTTACGTGATACAGCGTTCCTGCTCTGCCGCCTGTAGCGTATCTGCCGAAGCCCTCAGCACCCGGAAATGCCGGTGCCTGTTTTTCTTGTGCCGTTATGCTCATCGTAGCGAGCATACCGATTATCATTAGTAGTGTTGTCTTTGTCTTCATCATTAGTTCTAATATCGTTTTATCGCGTGCTGTTTGCATTCGCCACATCGGGGAAGGTGTTGACCACCAGCTCGTTCATATAAATCTCCAGGTTGGTATAACGGTTGGAGATGTTATAGGATAGCGGCTTGAGTTCCTCTATGCCTACGCAGGCTCCCAACTTGGCAATCTCTTTCCTTTCCCAGTTGTCGTCCATGCCGTCCTTGTCGGTGTCGGTAATCGGAGTGCCGGGAGCCAGGGTGGGGAAGTACTTCTCCATGTTGTCGCTCACCTTGTCGATGATACCGCCCGTTCCGTCTTTCACCTCCTGAACGATACGCTTATCGACGGCATCGCGCACCAGAGAAGCTCCGGCGTAAGTCAGCACGTTGTTGTAGGCCTTCTGTGCTGTCTCAACGGTCTTCAGTTCGGTAAGTCCTGTCGTCCATCGTTCTGCGAGTTTTGCATCCTCCTTCAGCGATGCCTTGTCGCGTGTCTCTTTACTGCTATGCTCGCTATCAACTTTTCCCCAATCGGCAGTATTGCCGTTGATTAGGTTATCCTTTAGGTAGAACTTGCCAGTGGCAGCAAAACCTGTAGAGATGCAGTTTGTGCAATAGGACGTCAGTTCCATCATGCGGTTTCTGACGTTCGACTTGGTGCTGGGGCCTGCCTTGTAGTAGTTACCCATCATGTTGACGTGGAACACGTTGCTCTCGGAGTCCGTCTCACCACCGTAGGTGGAGTTACTTCCCCAGTCATAGATGACGTTGTTCGCGAAGTCGATGGGACCGCGCCAGCCGTGCCCTACATAACTATGGTCGAAGCGCGGATTACGGCTGTCGTGGTGTGCCATCAGGTTGTGGTGGTAGGCGGCATTTCTTCCACCCCATATGCCTCCGTATCCGTGGTTGCCCTTCGAGTGTCCTGCCAGCTTCAGACTCTCCGAGATGATGCAATACTGCATGGTGAAATCTCCGATGCGTGAGAACGAGGCACACTCGTCGGTGCTGTAGGAGATGGAGCAGTGGTCAATCATGATGTTCTGGTTGTCCTTGCCTCCCAAGGCATCGCCGTTGTCAGGAGAAAGCCCCTTGTCAACATTCTGATCGCCCATTCGGAAACGCAGGAAGCGCAGTACGATGTTGTTACCCTTGATGAATACGGGCCATCCGGAGATGGTAATGCCGTCGCCAGGAGCCGTCTGTCCTGCAATAGTGATGTTGCTCCTGTCAATGTTCAGCGGACTCTGCAGCTTGATCTCGCCGCCTACGGCAAAGACAATGGTACGGTTGTTGCTGTTCAGTCCCGAACGCAGTGAGCCCGTAGCATAGTCTTCCAGCGTAGTCACGATATAGACATCGCCGTCAGATCCTCCCGTTATCTGGCTGGCTCCGCCTTCAGCACCAGGGAATATGAGGTCGCGTTTCTTGACTTTTGCTGGCAGCGTATTGCCACCACCACCTGGCGTTCCTCCACCAGCGTCGCCGTCATCACCACCTCCACAGGCTACCATTGCTACAGCCATTAGGAGCATCCAAGTCATCAAAGATTTTTTCATTGTTCTTATTTGTTTAGTTTATTCTTGCTGCAAATTTACGAACTATTTCTGAAACTTCCAAATAATGGGAGAAAAAAGAAGGTGTGGAGGAGATTGGTTACGAAAAAGAAAGACGGGGCGGCGTGTGCCGTCCCGTCTTGTTATAGAGAGTAGGGGGATTAATACCAACGTGGGTCACCAACTTTCTGGTTGGCTACGGTCATGTTACCCAGTGTGAAGTCGCCCTTAGCGGCGTCCTTGAACTGAGGATCTTCACCATTCTTACCAGTAGTGTCACCATTCCAGAATACTGGGGTTTCAGCTTCAGGGTCAGAAGGAGCGAAGATATTGGCATTCGAACATCCGAAATAGTAGTTGTTGCTATAAGTCGGAGTCGAAGTCTTGCTCTGGTTGGTATAAACAGCCTTCGTGTTAGAAACGATGTTGTTAGTCCATCTGATGCTGTTACCAACAAAGCGTACATAGAGCAGACGCTTGCCGCTGGTTTCATTCAGCACGTTGTTGATGGTACAGTGGTCAACATTGATAGCCGGAGTTGCACCAGAATAGGAAGCTGAGGCATCGTCGTAACGGATGAAGTCACGGTTCTGAGCGCAATTGTAGATGGTGCTGTTGGTGAGATCCACCTTTACAGCATAGCTCTTACGGATATCCAGGAAGTCACCACCGTCACATTCGATGTTACTGATGATACAGTTGTTGAAGGTAATCGACTCGATGGTTGCCTGGATGTTGCCATACAGCATACCCTTTGTGAAGTTTCTGATTTCACAACCGTCAGCCTTGAATGCACCAAATTTCGTGTCGGTAGGAGCATTGACGAGCTTGTAGTTGAAAGTCTGGTCGCCAGTAGCATTGTCAACGCCATCAATAACGCACTGTGAAATCGAGAAGGCTGCACCGTCTGTAATTTCGAAGCGTCCCTTGATGATAGGCTTGTTGGTGGGGAAGATACCCTTGATGGTAATGTTTTTGGTAATAGCCAGAGAACCCATCTTGCCTTCTGTGTCTGAAGGAATGTTATAGGTACCACCGTAGAGTGCCAGCACATCACCAGCTGCTGCATCATTGATGACTGTCTTCAAGTTGTCAGTGTCATGAACAATCGTAGCACCATCCAAATCGACAATGGTAGTAACATTCTGTGAACCACGCTCCTTCTCGCCATTGTACAACTTGATGGTGTACAAGGTCTCAGGTTGCAGTCCACCGATAGTAGCTTTACCGTTGGTGATTTCGTCGGAAGTAAGTTCCTTGACAGATACAACGTTTCCTTCTGCATCGAGGGCTTTCAGAGCCGTTACCTCGCTGCCCGTCTTGCTGGTATCCCAGCTGGCGGTCACGGTACGGTCACTGATGTCGTTCTCGGAGATGCTCTTCATGAATTGCTGGGCACTGGTTTTGAAAGACACTGTGCTCCACTTAGAGCTACGGCTCTCGTCACCGTCCGTTATGGCACGAACACGAGCTGAGTAGTAGGTATCGTAAACTAAGTCGTCAACCTGAAGTGAGGTCTCTTTAGTAGTAATGGTCTGGACAGGTGTTCCTGCGAATGTCATGTTGGGATCTTCAACGAAGACCTCTAACACATAGTTTGAAGCACCGGCAGTGACATCCCATTGGAAACGGGCTGATGTTGTGCTAACGCTCTTGCATTGGAAGTCAACGGGTGAGAAGTTGCGACTAAGAGTATAGCTCTTTATCTCGTCCGTCTCATCGCTACATCCAACCAAACCTGTGGTCATCAGACCCAGAGCGAGTGCGGTTACTATTTTAAACTTTTTCATTGTTTCTTGCTTTATAATTAAAAATGATATTCATTAAAGCTGGCCGAGATGTCCGTCATTGTTCAACATACCATTGCTGTTGTCGATGAACTTCTTCCAAATAGGCCATACGCAATTCAGACTGGGAGTGACAACATACAATCCGTCTGCATAGTCCTGATCCAACTTGTTAGTGCTGGTCTTCTCGTCCACAAACCAGTTGGTGCTGTGGATTTCGATACCATCACCATATTGAGATTTCATCTCAGTCTTCCAAGCGGCTGAGCCGTTTTCGTCCTCACCCATTTCGAATCCGTAGGTGATGATGGTCTCGTTGTCTTTCGGATTGATGAAATAGTAAATCTTCGACTGGGTAGCCAAGTAGCTGTAGTTGCCAGTACGATTACCCAGGTCTATCACCTTCTGTCTGGCTTCAGCCATCTTCTGGTCGATGATACCCCAGCGGATGAGGTCAGCTTTACGCAGCTGCTCACCGGCAAATTCGAAGGCGCGCTGTTCTACGATGCCATCGAAGAATGCGTCGTGGCTGGCGGTGTACTTCGATTTCAGTGCGCTGACATTTGCAGCGGGCAGTGCTCTGCTCAGCACGGGCTCCATGTACTGCCATGCTGCGTTAGGACCGTCGATCTCGTTCACAGCCTCTGCAGCCATGAGATAGATGTCGGCCAAACGCATGTACTGGAAGTTCACACCGTCATCGTTGGTACTGGTGACGATGCGGTCCATCCACTCGTAGCGCAGTTTACCGAAGTTCCACTTGTTGATGGCGCGGAGCTGTTGGTGTGCCTTTCCGTCAACCAACTCCTTGCTCCAATCGTAAGGAATGCAAGTGATGTCACGGCGGATGTCATCGGGATCATAGTCATAGAACAGGAATGGGGTAGGTCCGTTCACACCGCCTTGTGCCTGCTGTGTGTATTGGTCTTTGGCGTTGTGCTTGATACCCCAAGTGTAGAGTACACGTCCACGACCTGCAGAGAACGGAACTTCCCAGATGCTCTCACCACCAGCGGTGATGATGTCCTTACAGAGGTTCTTGAAGTTCTGCTCGAAGCTGCCCAAAGTGTTGCAGCCCTGCTTGATGATGTCGATACACTCCTGCTTGGCAATGGCGTACATCTTGTCTGACGACAGGTCGGGGTCATTGCTCTTGCGGTAGCCGTCACCACGCAGTGCGAAGCCGCCAGCAGCCAGAGCCATTCTTGCTCTCAGACCCTTTACGAAAGCCTTGCTGACACGCTCGGTGCTCTTGGTGATGTCATTCTCGTTAGGCCAGAAACAGTAGTTCTCAGCTTCAGCCAAGTCAGCAAGAATCTGCTTATAGATAACGTCCTTGTTGGTACGTGGCAGATAGATGTTCTCGTTGGTGTTTGGCTCGAAGCGGGCAGGAACGTCACCCCAGCCGCGAATCAGGTCGTTGTACAATACGGCACGTAACGTCAGAGCCTCGCCCAGCAGCTGTGCCATCTTGGGGTTGGTTTGAACGTTACCGTATTTACGGATACCTACGATAGCCAGATTAGCACGCTCAATACCTTCGTAGAACTTAGCGTAGGCATTGTTGTCGGTGTTCATCTGTCCGTTGTCGAAGAGTGTCTGGTAGTTACCAAGATTCTGCTTTTCCTCGTTACGGCTCTTGTAGGAGGGATAGGTACCACTACCTACCTCAACGTCAGAGTTCAGTCCGTAATAGGGAAGGAAACGTCCGCGGTAAGAGTTGGTCTCACCGAATGATACGTGGATGGACATGATTTCAGCCTCAGCCAAATTGTATGATGAGTACACAGTTGACTCATCCAGCGTGGACTGTGTGGGAGCATCCATGTCACATGACGCGAAAGCCACTACGGCCAGCGACAGTATGGAAAGTTTTATTTGTTTTTTATTCATAATAGAATCCTCCTTTATATTAGAAATTTAAGTTAAGACCGATTACGTACTGGCGGCTTCTGGGATAACCAGAGTAGTCAACAGAGGGAGTAAGAGTGGTCTTACGGATACAGTCAGCCTCGGGGTCGAAGCCCTTGTAGCCAGTGATAGTGAAGACATTGTACATGGTGGCATAGAAGCGCAGGCTGCTGATGCCGACACGGCTGACAATGTTCTTCGGCAGGGTGTAACCCAGCGTCAAGGTGTTCAGGCGGAGGAAGTCGGCCTTCTCGATAGCCCAGTCGGTGAGCACGAACTGCTTCATGTAGGGCGACCACATCGTTGTGTTGGCATTCAGTGCAGCCAGACGAGCGGGGTCGTTAGTCAGCAAACCGGTTTCAGGATCGAGGTTGGTCCAGCGCTTGCCGTCTTCCATATCGGTAATCATGTTACGATACTGGTACTTGCTGGTTGAGGTGAACTCAATCTTGTTGGCGTTGTAAACCTCGTTGCCGATGCTGTAGTTGAAGTTGGCACTCAGGTCAAAGCCGTAGGCACGTCCAGAGATGGTGAAACCACCGAATGCTGATGGGTTGACATCACCAATCTTCACCTTGTCTTCTTCTCCGATAGTACCATTACCATCGGTATCGATCAGTTTCATAGAACCGGGACGGATATCACCTATAACGGTAGTAGCGTCAGCTACGCCTGCTTTCAGGATCCAGCCCTTTGCGGGATCATAGTGGTCAAAGTCGCTGACCTCATAGCGGCCTGCGCTCTGATAACCGATAATCTGACCCACGGCACCACCGACGGCAACTTTATAGTCAGCACCCACGGAAGAATCCCAGCGAGACTCTGTGGTGAAGTCGTTCATCTGGCCGAGGCTCTTCACCTTGGTCTTGTTGAAGCCGATGTTTCCTGAGAAGTCGATGCCCCAGTCTTTCTTGTCTATGATATGATAGGTGAAAGAGAACTCCAGACCCTTGTTCTCGGTCTTACCCATGTTGCGGTACTGGAAGTCGTAACCGGTACCCTGTACGGGGAATGCGATGAGCAAGTCCTTTGTCGTGTTGATATATGCCTCAATCGTACCATTCAGTTTTCCACCCAGCAAGGTGAAGTCCAGACCGATGTTACGGGTGATGGTGGTCTCCCACTTCAGGTCGGGGTTAGCCATGTACTGTGAAGGCTTGATGGGGTTCTCAAAACCATCTACCCAGAAACGCTGTGTAGCATCGGCCTTGTAAGCTTCGTACTCCTGAATGAGCTGGCCTGAAGGAATGTTGTTGTTACCAGCGGTACCGAAGCTGACGCGCAGTTTCAAGTCGTCGAGCCAGTTTTCAGCAAACTTCATGAACTTCTCGGAAGAGACACGCCAAGCGAGTGCTACTGAGGGGAAGTAACCCCAGCGGTTGCCCTTAGCGAACTTCGAGCTACCGTCGGCACGGAATGTGGCAGTCAGCAGGTACTTGCTGTCGAAGTCGTAGTTGACACGACCGAACCATGACAGCAGCTTGTCGTCGGGACTGTAGATGTCACTGGTAGCCGTAGCAGTACCCTGAGAAGACAGTCTCCAAGCCTTGTCGGAATCGTAATCGACGGGGAAGTTGGCCACTTGGTTGGTGTTCTCACGCCTCTTAGTGATGACGTACTCATGGCCTGCCATTACCTTCAGTGAGTGAGGACTGTTCTTGGGGAACAGCTTCTTGAAGTCGTAGTTGATAGTATTCGTGTTGCGGAAACGCTCACGATTCGTATCGGTCAGCGTGATGATGGGGTGATTCTGATAAGCCTGGTTAGGATAGTTACGAGGCTGATAAGAAGTCAGACCGAAGAAACGCTGGTCGTACTGGTTGTAGTAGTCGTAACCGAACTCAGTCTTCAGCTTCAGGTTCTTGTAAACCTCCCAACCGAACGAACCGGCCATGTTGAAGTTCTTGCGGTTCTTCTTGCGGTCGTTGTCCAAGTTAGCCTGGACGGGGTTGAACAGGTTACCCAGATCGTCGTCCGAAGAACCGGCATCAGGATTCATGTTCTTGATGGGGAACGGAGTGTAGATCAAGGCATATTTCAGACGACGGTCGGTGTCGTAAGCACCGGAAGCGTCGTTTGAACCAGCACCACGGATGTGGGTCTTGGCATAGCGTACCTGGAAGTCCAACGAGGTCGTCTTGGTAGGCTTGGCATTCAACTTCAGCGAGAAGTTATCACGCTTGAAAGATGATTCGCGCATGATAGCCTTGTCGTTCATGTGAGCATAAGAGAAAGCGTATTTCAGCGTCTCAGAGCCACCGTTGATGTTCAAGTTGTGGTTGAAGGTGTGACCAGTACGTCCGAACATGATGTCCTGCCAGTCGTTGGTGGGGACATTACGATACATGTCCATGTCCTGGTAGTTTCCGAAGAAGTCGGTGTACGACGAAATCTTGTTGGGATCGTTGTTGTTCTTCAGCAGAGCCAACTCGTACTGCCACTTGGCATAGTCGTAAGGACTCAGCACGTCCAGTGTCTTGGCAACCTTCTTCCAAGAGTAGTAGGCATTGTAGCTGACCTTGGTCTTGCCAGACTGACCGCTCTTGGTGGTGACCAGGATAACACCGTTAGCACCGCGGCTACCGTAGATGGCGGTAGAGGAGGCGTCCTTCAGAACGGTGATGTCCTCGATGTCGGAAGCAGGGATGTCGCTGATACCGTCCACGGGGAAGCCGTCAACGATATACAGCGGGTCGTTCGACTGGGTGATTGAACCACCACCACGAACGCGGATTTTGACGTCGGCGTCAGGCGAACCTTCAGTGGTTGTTACCTGCACACCTACCAGCTTACCAGTCAGGGCCTCAGAGGCGTTGGCAACTGGTACTTGGATGAGGGCGTCGCTGTTAACGGTAGCAACAGAACCGGTAATGTCCTTCTTACGAACAGAACCGTAACCGATGGCTACCACCTCCTGCAACTGGGTGTTGTCGTCCTGCAGCGTGACGCTGACGTTCGATTTACCCTTGGCATCGATAGTCTGTGACTTCATACCAATGTAGGAGATAACGATGGGCTTGTTAGCCGTTAACTTGATTGTGAAATTTCCGTCGAAGTCCGTGATACCGCCATTCTTAGTGTCTTTTTCCACTACGCTGGCTCCGATTACGGGCTCGCCCTGAGAGTCTTTCACGTTGACCTGAACGGTCTGTGCACTGATGCTGCCCACAAATAACAGGAAAGCAAGCAGGAGTGCACTTCGCATACTCTTCATTTTTACAGACATAAATTAGTAGTTTTAAGTATTAAACAAAAATAAATATATATATTTGGGTGCAAATGTACTAATAAAAATTAACATGGCAAAGAGTATTCCTACTTTTTTTTTGCAAACGTTTACGTTTTAACGTTTCCTTGTTTAATATATATAATGTAATAGGGGCGAAGCCGTGTGGCTCCGCCCCTGATGTGTTCAGTATAAAAACTGTGTGCGATGATTACTTATTCACGAACTTGAGTTTTCAACTCGAGCTCGTTCACGTTCGAAAGTGTGAGCAAGCTCTCACTTCGCTCACTTATTCACGAACTTTTTACCATCCTTGATCACCAGACCCTTAGCAGCAGCGTCAACCTGCTGACCGGCAACGTTGTAAGTTGCGCCGTTCATAGAAGCCTTAGCAGCCTTCAAAGTCTCAACACTGGCAGAACCTTCCTCGAAGAAGAAGCCGTAGAAATTGATTGAGTTTGTGGGGTAGGTAATTGCAATATCACCAGCAGCGACGCTGACTGAAATTATGGGATATACATTGGTCTCCTTGTCGGGATCGGCCGAGTCAAGACCCTTGACCTTGACGGCATCAGCCTCTTTCACTACCTGATTGTAGAGCTCTGTTCCTCCCTGGGTAATTACGACATTACGATCGGTTGCGGCGTTTGAACCAGTGCGTGCCCATACTTTCAGTGTTCCGGCTTTAGTGGTAGTGATGGTCAAGTTATTTTTTGAATCAGACTTTCCGCCGGTCTTCAAGCGAAACTCTGCCTTGGTTTGGGTAGTGGCATCGCCAAAATAAGCATTGTTAGGATCGATTTCTTGCTTGTCGTTTCCGTCGGTACTGGTCAGTTTGAAATTGTCATTTCCAAACGTCTTTCCGTTCATGTTACCTTTAGCGACAGCCTCAGTAAAGGTGATACTTTGTGCATTAGCACTCAGAGCCATAGCGGCTACTGCGATAAGAGTAAATAACTTTTTCATACGCTTTGTAATTTTAGTTTGTTAAATAATAGTTTTTATTAGATGATTAAATCCATATTTGGTGCAAAGTTAGGCAATTTCCCTGAAACTACCAAGCATTTTGCTAATTTCTTTTCAAATTCCTACGTAATGGTTTGCGTCCGGCTCTTTTTTGCAAATCATCCTCCCATCGTACCATAGGAGGCTGAAATGTCGATGTACAGGGCGTTTGGGCATGGGAGGATGAATGCGGTCATCCTACCATGAACCTCCCGTGAACCTCAAAATAGTAGGAGGATGAAAAAATGGGAGGATGATGGGAGGATGGAGACGGGCATCCTCCCACGGTTCAGCCCTTTGTGTATCGGGGTTTGAGGCTCCTATGGTACGATGGGAGGATGATTTAGATGAAAGATTAAAAATTAAAATGGTAAATTTAAACACAGAGTTTCTTTGACAAGCAGAGTGTGGCGTTCTTCGATGAGCGAAGTGTGGCGTTCTTCGACGAGCGAAGTGTGGCGTTGCAATGCAATGCAATCAGAGACACAAAGGTCTTTTAAGATAGATGATAGAAGTGGAATATTATTGCGAAAAAAACCTTACGTTTACGACTTGTTCAAAACGAGAATAGGGCTCGCATCGAACAAAACGTACTTTCGCACGCGACGAAACGTACTTTCGCAGCGAACGAAACGTACTTTCGCAGCCTTCGAAACGTACTTTCGTCAGCAGCCTTATTATCAGTGAGTTACAATGGTAAAATTGTTCGTTATTTTGAATCGCTCATTTTGAGGCCTCGAAGAAAAAACTTTACACCGTCTTTGGCGGATTTAAGTAATATCTTCTGGCGCGACGGTGATGGTTGTCGATATTTCGATATGTCGTTATTTCGTTATGTCGATATTTTGAGTTAATAGAGCGGAGCCAAGTGGCTCCGCTCTGTTTAAAAATTACTTCAGAATCATCTTTTGTCCATTGACGATATACAGGCCCTGCGTGGCCTTGCTGACGCGCTGGCCGGCGAGGTTGTAGATGACCTGTTCGCCGCGCTCCGTGGCAGCCTTGGCGGCGTGGATGCCGGTGGCAATCTTGACCTCCTTGGCCTCACCGAAGCCACCGCGGCCGTTGGCAGCACGGATGGAGAGAGCGTCCTTCTCGGTGTTAATCGTGATGGCGAAGGTGTTGCTGGTGGTGATGCCAGCAAACGTGCCGTTCTTCAGAATCATGTAAGCCGTAGCACCGTTGTTGGCGGGCGTCCATGTGACGTTGCCTGAATCATAAGTAGCTTCGGGAGCCTCTACCTGAGCGGTAGAAGCCTTTGCCAGGGCAGCAAAGTCGTCGCCCAGCACCTTCTCCATGGTGTAGTTGGCAGCCTCGGCTTCAGTGCTTGCGTATGAATGGCACTTGTCCGTTGTGGTCTGGTCGTTCATGGTTCTGAACAAAGCAGGATTCGGAGCGAGGGCGCTGTAGTCCACATCAATGTAGGTGGCCTTGGGGTCGTTCTGCCAGGTACGTACCAGGTAGTAGGTTCCAGCCTGCGTTGACTCGCCGTCAATGACACACTTGTTGAAGGTGTAGCCAAAGTTCTCGTAGGCGTAAGTAGCGGGAGCACAAATGTAGTCGCCCGTGGTCTTTCCTGCCGTTGCACTGTTGGCGCAATAGAGGTTTACACCATCGAAGAAGACATCGCCAGCACCGCAGATGAAGTCAACGGTACCCTCAATCTTACCACCCTTATAATATATCTTCTGGGCTACGTTGTCCTTGCTTCTGTAAGTCAGGTAAACGTCCTGAGTACCCTTCAGATAGACATTGTTCAGCATCGAGAAGTTACCCACGTCTCTGAGGGCGTTGGCACGCTCAGCCTTGGTAGAGGCGTTGTAGTCGGCATAGTTCTGCAGGGTGACGTCCTGGATGTAGTTGTACTGGCCATTGATAGCCAGGAGTGCAGACTTCAGGCTCTCCTGCTCGGCAGAGATATGCGTCTTGACGACTACGCCTTCACGGCTTTCACCGATGAGCGAAGCGTAATTGCCAGAAATGGTCAGCGCAGCAATGTTGGCGTTGCCGTCGATGTCGCTACCGTCAATCTCGTAGGTTCCGTTGGGGAGGAAAATCTTCACGGGGTCAGCCTCCGTAGAAGCGCTGGCAGAAGCCATGGCGAGCGTCAGACTTGCACCGTCGTTGGCAGGAATGATGTAGTAACCCGACTCGGCATCCTTCTCAACAAACTGAGAGACATTATAGACGGCTACGTTGTGGATATAGGTCGTACCGCCAACGGTGAAGGTCAGTCTTGTGGCTTCACCGTCATACTTGATGGATGTCGTAGCACCGTCGGTGGCAGCCTTGCCAGAAGGAATCGTCGTGACTGTCGCGCTGTTACCATCGGTTACTGTGATAGGAGTGTCAGAAGAGTGCAGGCAGAGACCGATGACAATCTGTGCCTTACCAGCCACATCAACGGCGAATGACTTTCCGTTGCCCCAAGACCAGCCATGCTGGGCGTCGTGGAACGAGCCACCGTTATTGATAAATGCTTCGTGGTCTTCCTCGTAGAAGTATGGCTTTGTCAGGTCGTACTTAAACACTTTGCCCAATGCCGGTGCCTCTACCTCTGTAGCCCTGGCATAGAGGGCGAGGTCGGCATCTACTGGCGTTCCCTCAGCGACCTTGGTAGCTGTCTTACCCGCTCCGCTGAACCAGCCACGGAATGCGCTGCCGGCAGGAACGGTGACGTCGCTGGCACCAAACTTGTACTTCAGCTCAGAACCGCCATCGACCGTCTCCTTGCCGATCACCGTCTTGCCGTCGGTGTCGTAATAAATCACTTCGCAAGACTCGATGTAGTCGCAAGCCTCGGCAAAGAAGTAAGGCACATAGCTTTGAGAACCGAAAGTAAAGGTCAGCGTCGTGGCTTCCTCTACATTATAGGTATATACCACATATTGATTGTAGTTGGGAATCTGTTCTCCACAGGCGGCCTTGTTGCTGAAGGTGGTGCTGCCGCCATTGGTGTCCGATATCGTGATGTCGGTAGTGCTATACTGGCATGCACCAATCGTGAACTTCACGGGACCGTCAACAGGAACCGTGATAACAGGAGCCTGAACCCCATGCTGGCCACCGTTGTAGGTACCAGGGTTAACGATTACACCAGCAGGCAGCTCTCCTGTTGTGGGGAGTAAGACGGTGTAGGGGTTGTTGCGGAATTCAATCTTGAAGTCGGTGAAGGTACGCACTACGGGAGTGCCGTTCACCTTACCCTTGATAGCAATATTACTTAAGCCCAGCTTCTTGCCACTGTCAAAGCCACTCACATAAACGCGGAACGTCACCGTGTTTCCTGCGGTAGCTTCGATGCTCTCCACATGGTTCAGGGGAGGATTACCCGTGGTGTTGTTGTTTCTTACCAACTTATCCTTCGTTACAACCGTAACAGCACTCTCAGCGCCATCGACGGTATAGCTCCACGAGTACTCGGCATTGTCCGTACCATCCTTCAGGGCATCATAAGACACACTCTCGAGCTTGAAAGTGACGCCCTTCTGCATCTTCACGGTGTACTCAATCATGGCATCGGCAACAGCACCAGGCTTGCTTTTTGTGGGGTTGTAAGTCACCATCGTGTGGCCCGGATTGGCGGCATAACTGCTATTGGTGCCGACGGTGAGTCCAGAGCCAGCCTTTACTTTCGTTTGTTTGACGGCTTCCGTCACCTCACCGCTGATAGTGGCGGCAGCCTCGTTGCCTACAGTCCATGAGAAGGTGGCTTCCACATTGTCATAGGTCTCGGCATGAACGCCTAAACAGAGCGTCAATAGCATGCTCAGAAGCGAAAAACGTAAAAGTGTTTTCTTCATAATTGTTTGTTTTTAATTTGTTAGTAAATATAATAATGTATTATTCTCAGACTAAGTTTTAGCCCACAAAGATACACATTATTTTTAAATAAGAGCGGAAGGGTTGGTATAAAAAATCAAAAAACTACTCGTAATCGTTTACGTTTTGAAAATATTTTGTATATTTGCAACCGAAAACTAACATCATAGACTATGAGAAACTTTTTGCTGATAGCAACGCTCCTGGCGGTAGCGCCGGTGTGGGCACAGAATGACTCGGTGACGGTGAAGGATAAACCGGAGAATGAACTGACGTTGGACGCCCAGCTGATGACACGTGGTGAGATACGTAGAGGTGGACTGATAACGCAGGACAAGGTGCAGGATGCAGAAAAGGCCAACTTCATCGTGGAGCGTACCCGACTGGCTGTAGGCTATAAGCGCGATGTCCTGTCGATGCGGGTGAATATCCAGCATGTCGGACTGTGGGGAGCAGAGGGCGAAGGTAAAAATCTCGACCTCCACGAGGCTTGGGCACAGCTGTCCAAATACGGGCTGTTTGTCAAGGTGGGACGCCAGGAACTGTGCTATGACGACGAGCGCATCCTGGGCCGAAACGACTGGTCCATGGCAGGCTACTCGCACGACGTGCTGAAGTTCGGCTATGAAGGCCATGGACATCAGGCGCATGCCTTTCTGGCCTATAACCAGAATAATAAGAATATGTATGGCGGCACCTACTATTCGGGTGGCTACCTGCCGTATAAGTCTATGCAGGGCGTGTGGTATCACTACGATGTGCCCAAGTTTCCGTTAGGCGCCTCGTTGTTGTTCATGAATATAGGTATGGAGTGCGGCGTTCCCACGAATCATCATACCGTCAACCAGCAACTTTACGGAGGCTACCTCTCGTTCAACCCCGGACGCTTCTCCACACAAATGTCATACTATCGGCAGTCGGGCAGAGCCAGCCTTGACTATACCTCGGGAGCCGATGTGCCGTTGAAAGCATGGATGGGCAACGTCAGGGCGCAGTATGACATCAGCAATATGTTCTCTGCCTATGCAGGCTTTGACTATATCAGCGGTGACGAGAGCTTCGTCGTTCCCGACCCGGGACACATCGGAATGACCCAGCACACGGAACTCAACTCGTTTACAACGCTCCTCGGATCGACGCGCAACTTCTATGGTGCCATGGACTTCTTCTATGTCAGCACCTATTTCTCTACGTATTCACCGGGTCTGCAGCACCTCTATGGAGGTACCGTCGTGCGACCGTTGAAAAACTTGTCTGTTGACTTGGGTTATCACTATATGGCGACTGCCACCAAGATCTCTGGTCTGAACATGACGTTAGGACATAACGTTGAACTCTCAGCCAGCTATCAGTTGATGAAGGACGTCTCCATCAGCGCCGGCTATTCCTATATGAGCGGTACGTACACCATGGAACGGCTGAAGCGAAGCACGGCAGACCATAAGCTGCGGTGGGGTTGGCTGATGCTCGTCGTCTCGCCACAAATCTTCTCCACCAAGTGGAAATAAAAAAGAATACTCAGGACTCCACTCCTGAGTATTCTCTTTAAATCTTTAAATCTTTAAATCTTAATTTTTAATTTTTAATCTTTAATCTTTAATTTTTCTCCTTCAGCCATCGGTCCAGCCATCCGAAGAAGGTGCGCTGCCAGAGAATACCGTTCTGGGGCTTCAGCACCCAGTGGTTCTCGTCGGGGAAGACAAGGAACTCGGCGGGAATACCCTTCATGCGGGCAGCATTGAAGGCCGACATGCCCTGGGTGTAGTTGATGCGGTAGTCCTTCTCGCCATGGATGCAGAGAATAGGAGTGTCCCACTTCTCCACCATCTTGTGCGGAGAGTCGTGGTAGGTCTTCTTGGCGCGAGGCATCTGGGGACGGTGCCAGTAAGCCTCGTCGTACTCCCAGTTAGAGAACCAGTTCTCCTCGGTCTCTAAGTACATAGAGGCGAGGTTGAAGGCGCCGTCGTGAGCAATGAACGCCTTGAAGCGCTTCTCGTGAATGCCGGCCAGATAATAGACGCTGAAACCACCGAACGAAGCACCGACGGCTCCTAAGCGGTCCTTATCGACGAAGGGCAGGTTCTGGGCGGCATCGTCAATGGCAGCGAGATAGTCCTGCATGCACTGACCCGTCCAGTCGCCGGAGATTTCCTCCTTCCACTCCTGTCCGAAGCCGGGTAGTCCGTGACGGTTAGGGGCAATGACGACGTAGCCGTTGGCTGCCATCATCTGGAAGTTCCAGCGGTAGCTCCAGAACTGGCTGACGGGACTCTGCGGTCCACCCTCGCAGAAGAGCAGGGTGGGGTACTTCTTGCCCTCTTCGTAGTTGGCGGGTAGCATCACCCAGACAAGCATCTCCTTGCCATCGGTGGTGTTCACCCAGCGCTGCTGCATCTTGCCGAAGGTCAGCTGGTCGAGGAAGTGCTTGTTTTCAAAGGAAATCTGTTCTATCTTAGTCTTCTCAATAGTCTTTCCCGGTGTCACCATATAGATATCGGTCGGGGCGCTGAGGCTCTGACGCGTTGCCAGGATGCGCTTGCCGTCGTTGGCTAACTGCAGCGATGTCCAGTCGGCCCAGTCTTCCGTCAGCTGCTTGACCTCGCCTTTCCAGTTGCAGCTATACATATTGGCGCAACCGTGCCAGACGCTGATGAAGTAGAGAATGGCTTGCTTGTCCTTCTGGGGAGCCCAGCAGAACGCTTCGACGTCGCTCTTCCAGTTGACGTAACGCTTGCTGCCGTCCTCAAAGGAATAGATGCACAGACGGTTCAGGTCAGCCTCGTAGCCGTCGCGCTCCATCGACTGCCAGGCAATGTACTTGCCGTCGGGCGAGAACTGTGGGTTCTGGTCGTAGCCCACATTGTTCTTCAGGTTCTCAGGGGCGTTGACGGCCTGGGTGGCTAACGTGATGGTGGGTTCAACCTTCGGAGCCACGTAGTCGGCAGGCTTACAGAGATTGGTGGTCTCGCGCGTTCCTATATTATAAAGGTAGATGTCGGAGTCGGTGCTGATGGAGTATTCCAGACCCGTCTTCTTGCGACAGGTATAAGCAATGCTCTTCGAGTCGGGGCTCCACGCCAGCTGTTCCATGCCGCCGAAGGGTTCCATGGGACACTCGTAGGGCTCGCCGTCGAGGATGTCAATCGCTTCAGAACCGATGGCGAAACCATCGGCCACGGTAGCTAAGAACGGATGCTGGATGCTCTCCACATAGTGGTCCCAGTGGCGATACATGAGGTCGGTGATGCGACGTCCCGTAGCTTTGGGAAGGTCGGCAGGGTTCTCCTTGATAATCTCGTGGAAGGGAATGCTCTTGAGAAGGATGACGTGCTGACGGTCGGGAGCAAACAGGAAACCTTCCACCTTGCCGTCGGTCTTGGACAGCTGCTTCCGGTCGGAGCCGTCGGCCTTCATGCTCCAGACCTCACCGCCGCTGATGAAGGCGATGGTGTTGTTGTCTAACCAGGCGGGGTCGGTCTCGTTCTTGCTGCCGGTGGTCAGTAGCTGAGGAGAACCCGACGGAGAAGCGTCGGGAGTAGTGGTGGCGTCGGCATGGATGACGTAGAGCACCTGGTGGCTCTTGTTCTGCTTGACAGAGTAGTAGCCTACCTGATAGACGATGCGGCTGCCGTCGGGCGATGCCTGGCAGGAACCGATGCGTCCCATGGCCCAGAGGGCTTCGGGCGTCATCATGCGGCTTTGGAGTTTGATGTTCTGTTTTCCTATCACGTCGTTGCTTTGAGCATTAGTGGTGGCGGGGAACAGCAGGAGGGCTGTCGCTGCCAGTGTTAGTAATGTTTTCATAAGTATGATAAGTTATTTTGCTGCAAAGGTACAAAAAAATGTAGAATTGCCTAACGATAATGCGGAAATATTTGTATCTTTGCATCGAATTATGACGAAAAGTATGAGACACGCTCTCCATCTGATGCTCCTCGTAGTGCTTCTGCTGTCAGCCTGTGCCGGCAAGCGGCAACAAGCAAAGAATGCTGTCAAGGCGGATAGTCTGACAGGCGTCTTCTATGACTTGATGGGTGAGCAGCCGGAGCGGGCACTGGACTTTATCGACAGTATGGAGACGGAGGGACTGTGGTCGGCAGGGCTGTCGAACTGCCGCCGGGCACAGATATACTCTGAGATGTTCCTGCCACGTGTCTCTGAGGTCTATGCCCTGAGGGCGCTGAAAGACGAGCAACTGAAACAGGACACCAACCTTTATTTCTTTGCCTACAACCTGCTCATCAATAGTGTGGCGAACGTCGATAACCTTTCGAAGACCCTGAAATACGCCACCGAAGCGCTGGAACAGACCAAGGGTGACACGTCGCAACTGGTACGCTCCTATGCGGCAGACTTCATGAGCAGCATTGCCAACAGTCAGTTCCGGCTGGACTATCAGGATGAGGGCAACGAGAGCTATGAGCGGGCCTATCAGATGTATGAGGAGGTGCTGAAAGGCAAGAAACTGTTCTCGTGGATTTATCCTGAACTGATTATGACCATCGATGCTGTCAACGACAACACGTCGTATGACAGCTTGGAGATTGCGAAGAAATGGTTAGGGCGCATGCTGACGGTTTATGACAGGACCATTAACTGCAAGGATATCCCTGACCATGTGAAGGATGACTGTACGGCACAGAAGGAGATTACGGAGGCAAAATACTATGCCAGCTGCGGACAGCAGAGAGAGGCGCTGGTACACTATGAGAAGTTCAAACAGACCGACATCTCCAAGATGGAGATAGGCAGCAAGCTGGCGGCGTCGTTCCTGGAGAAGACACAACGCTGGCAGGAACTGGAACAGGCTGTGGAGAAGTCGGACAGCTTCTATATTCGTAACGAGTCACAAAACAACATCGACTACCTGATTAACGTCCTGGGACGTAAATATAATGTACAGGAGCGCTTGGGGCATCATGACGCTGCCGTTCATACGGCCCGACAGCTGATACAGTTGTTAGACACCGTCAAGGAACAGGCACAGAAGGACAATGCCGCAGAGTTAGCGGTCATCTACAAGACACAGGAGAAGGACCAGCAGATAGCAGAGCAGCAGGCAGACTTGTCGCAGCAGCGGCTTATTGCTACCTTGGTGGCATTCGTGCTGGTGGTGGTGTTTTTCATCGTCTATACGCTGCTTCGTCGCAAGGCTGCCCAGCGACTGGCTGCTGTCTCGGCACAGAAGGAACGTATTGAGAGTGAACTGCGTATTGCCCGTGATATTCAGATGTCGATGGTGCCTAACGAGTTCCCGGAGCACGAGGGACTGGACCTCTATGCCACGATGGCGCCAGCCCGTGAGGTGGGAGGCGACCTCTACGACTGTCTGCTGCTGGACAACCGACTGTACTTCTGTGTGGGAGACGTCTCGGGAAAAGGGGTGCCTGCATCGCTGTTCATGGCACAGACCATGCGACTGCTCCGTGCCTTTGCCAAGCGTGGCTATATGCCGGAGGTGATAGCTACCCGCATCAACGACGAACTGACGGAGAACAACGAGAACGGCATGTTCGTTACGATGTTCATCGGGCTGCTGAACATGGAAACGGGACGCTTGGACTATTGTAACTGCGGACACAACCCTCCCGTGTTGGGCTCATCGTTCTTGGAGTTAGAGCCGAATGCTCCCATTGGTCTGTGGCAGGGACTGCAGTATGAGGGCGAACATATCGATAATATCAAGGGCATGCCACTGTTTATCTATACCGACGGTCTGAACGAGGCAGAGAACCGCCAACAGCAGCAGTTCGGCGACGACCGCCTGTTGCAGGTGCTGACAGAACAGGCGTCAGGGACGGCTCAACAGGTGATAGCGAACATGTTGGAGGAAATAGAAAAGCATCGTGACGGTGCCGAACCTAACGACGACCTCACGATGCTATATCTCAAAGTTGAATAATACTCCCCTCCCTTGGAGAGGGGTAGGGGGTGGGCTCTCTTACCTCTTATTCCTTACCGGGTCGCAGGTCAGTCCGCAACCTAACTTCTTGAAGATTTTGCGATCCACTTCCGACAACATGACGGTGCTATGCACCTGACAACCCTGAAGTCGTGGCAGTTGTTCCAAAGCGCGCCGACACTGTTCGTCGTCCTTGGAAAGCACTGACAAGGCTACCAGCACTTCATCGGTATGCAGACGGGGATTCCTACCTCCTAAATATTCTATCTTAGTCTTTTGGATAGGCTCTATCATCGATTGCGGAATGAGCTTCACCTCGTGACCGATGCCTGCCAAATGCTTGGTGGCGTTCAACAGCAATGCTGCTGAACAGCCCAGTAGGGGAGAACTCTTCGATGTGATGATGGTGCCGTCCTCCAGTTCTATGGCGGCAGCGGTGTGTCCGCTCAGCTCCTGCTTGGCAGCGGCAGCTACCGTCACACGGCGGTAGGCGGTGGTAATCTTCGCCTGATTGAAGAGCATGAGGATTTTGTTCACCTCGTTCTCATTGTCCGCACCGTCTGCCAACTTGTTCGTGGCATCGTAGTAGCGGCGTATAATCTCCTCGCGGCTGGCATTGCAACACACCTCATCGTCAGAGATGCAGAAACCTACCATGTTAACGCCCATATCGGTTGGCGACTTGTAGGGGCTGCCACCGTAGATGCCTTCGAAGAGCGCATTGAGCACGGGGAAGATTTCGATGTCGCGGTTGTAGTTGACGGCAATCTTGTCGTAGGCTTCCAGGTGGAAGGGGTCAATCATGTTGACGTCGTTCAGGTCGGCAGTGGCAGCCTCGTAGGCAATGTTGACGGGGTGCTTCAGCGGCAAGCTCCAGACGGGGAAGGTCTCGAACTTAGCATAGCCGGCACGGATGCCGCGCTTGTTTTCGTTATAGAGTTGTGACAGACAGACCGCCATCTTGCCGCTACCGGGACCTGGCGCTGTGACAATGACCAGTTCACGGGTGGTCTCCACGTAGTCGTTCTTGCCGAAGCCGTTGTCGGAGGCAATATGCTCTACGTTGTGGGGGTACCCGTCTATTAAATAATGTACGTACGACTTGATACCCAACCGCTCCAGTCTGTGGCGGAACAGGTCAGCGGCATGCTGACCGTTATAGTGGGTGATAACGACACTGCTGACCATGAAGTCGCGGCTTTGGAACTCGTCACGCAGTCGGAGGACGTCCTCGTCATAGGTGATGCCCAGGTCGGAACGCACCTTGTTCTTCTCGATGTCGTCGGCAGACACCACGATGACGATTTCCAGTTGGTCGCGCAACTGGGCAAACATCCTCAGCTTTGAGTCGGGCTTGAAGCCGGGCAGAACGCGGCTGGCATGATGGTCGTCGAACAGCTTTCCGCCTAATTCCAGATACAGCTTACCATCGAACTGCGCAATCCTTTCGCGGATGTGCTCCGACTGTATCTTCAGATATTTCTCGTTATCAAAACCAATCTTCATAATATATTAAAAATGAAAGATGAAAGATGAAAAATTAAGATTCATAGATGATAATATTTAAGACTTTGCACTCTTTATAATATTCACTAATGTACCTATTATGTTATTATTATCTTCCATCATAGATTCAAATTCTTTATCTTTAATGTATCCAGAAGCATGTAGAATCCTGAGCCAGTATTTTGTCTCATTGGACTCTTTTAGGGCAATATGCATTTTGGAAATGAAATCCTTTTTACTTTGGGCATATATGCTTTCATTGACATTTGCACCAATACTGGTACCGCTTCTTAATATTTGAGTAGGAATGGTGGGGTTGACTTTATTGTCAATAAGATATTGGAACAATTTGACAATACGTACACCGAACGTAAAACTGATGTCTAATATCTTATTATATCGCTCTTCCATTTCCTAATTCTTTCATTTTAATTTTTAATTTTTCATCTTTAATCTTTCATTTCTCATAGCATCTGCTTGCTTCTGCATAGCCTCCAGACGGGCAGCAAAGCCCGAAGCCTTCTTGGGATTGTTCTTGTTGGCCTGGTAGTTAGCCTCCAGAATAGCCAGCAACTTGGCATCGTCGGTGGTCTTGCGGAGGGTGTACATGATAGCTGCCGACATGAACAGCGAGACGAAGTAGTAGAAGTTCAGACCGCTGGAGTAGTCGTTGAAGATGAAGAAGAACATCAGCGGCATGATGTACATCATCCACTGCATCATCTTCATCTGCTCAGCCTGCTGACCTACCATCTGATCTTTTTGCTGCTGCATGGAGAACCAGGTGTAGATGAGCTGGGCGGCGCAGAACAGGATACAGGTCAACGACAAGTGGTCGCCGATGCCCCAGATGTTCGTACCCCACTCAATAATGGGATCGTAGGTGGAGAGGTCGTCCATCCATAGGAAGGACTCGCCACGCAGCTGGATAGCGTTAGGAACGAAGAAGAACATCGCCAGCCAGATAGGCATCTGGATGAGCATGGGCAGACAGCCGCTCAGCGGCGATACGCCGTACTTCGAATAGAGCGACATCATCTCTTGCTGTTTCTTCATCTGGTCCTCGGGCTTGTCATACTGCTTGGTGGCCTCCTCGAACTTCGGCTTCAGCACACGCATCTTGGCACTGGACATATAGCTCTTCTTGACCATCGGGAAGGTGATGGCTTTCAGCAGCAAGGTAATGAGAATAAGTACGATACCCATGTTGAGGCCGAGACCTGTCAGCCAGTCGAAGACATAAAGCGTGAACCAACGGTTAATCCAGCGCAGCAGCCACCAGCCCAGGTTGACCAGTTGCTCCAAGTCGAGATCCTTGCCGAAGGCACTCTGCTGCTCTACCTCCTTGATGAGGCGGAAGTTGTTGGGACCGATATACATCTCAAACTCCGACGGCTGAGCACCGGTGGGGTCGAAGGCGGTCTTCAAGCGGGCATCGAACTGCTTCAGATATCCTGAACCCTTCTGGTCTTGACGACACGAAAGGGTAGAGTTGGGCAGGAAGTTGTCCTTGGAGATAAGGGCTACGCTAAAGAACTGGTTGCGGAATGCCACCCAGTCCAATGGCTCCTCAATGGTCTCCGTCTTGTCGGATGTTTCAGGCAGGTTGTCCGTGCTGCCATCAGTGTCTTTATAGAAGATGCCCGTATAGCGGCTCTCAAACGAGAAACCTTTCTCCTGCTGGCGGCAGTGGTCGTTCCACTCTAACTCCAACTCCTTGTAGGAAGGAGCAAAGAATCCTGCCATGCCATTGACCTGTACCGACATGGACAGCAGGTAGTCGCTTCCCAGACGGTAGTTCAGCACTACGCTGCCGCCATTGCTGGCAGTTGCTGTCATGGTGACGGTAGAGTCCGAGATGTTTGACGGGGTGAAAAACAGACTCTGCGTGACGATGTTCTCCTGCTTGCCAGCCAACATGAAGTTCAGCTGCTGGTCCTTGCCTTCGAAGAGCGTGATGTCGTTACTGCCGTCAATGCTCTTAAAGTCTTTGATGACGGCCTTGCTGACGGTACCACCCTTGGTGTCCAGCGTCAGCTCCAGCTTGCTGTTCTTCAGGACCACCTGTTCAGAAGTGCCGTTCAGCGCAGCATGGAAGAGTGCTGTGGTGTCTTCCAATATAGACTGCTGGGCAGAGTCCTGAGCGGCCTTTGCCCGCTGGTTGGCAAGCTGTTGCGCTTTCTCGGCGCTTTCTTTTGCTACAGCAGCAATGCTGTCCTGTTTGCGTTGGGCTTCTACCTGCTCTGCCGACGGCTGGTTATACCAAGTGAATGCCAGCAGTACGAGGGCAATAAGCACGAAGCCTGTAATAGTGTCTTTATTCATTATTTCTTCTTGTTATTGTTAGCCAAATCTATTAACAAGGCGCAAAGGTACGAAAAAAAACGCAAAGGACAAAAGAAATCATTAAAATAAATAAATTGCTTGTGTATGTGGGGCAAATGTAGTATCTTTGCAGTCGATTATGAAAAAGACTCTTCTCATCATATTGGTAATGACGATGTCACTGGCTGTCAACGTCCAGGCACAGCACCGCGTCAAGCGTCAAGTGCAGCCTGATACGTCGCAGGTGGTCAGAGACTACATCGACTCACTAAAGGTGCTGCGTACCCAGTTGGACTCCCTGCAGCAGCTGAATAGTCAGTTGCGACAGGAATCGACGGATGGACGTTTCTTCCGATTGTTCGTTCCGACAACATTCTATCACTCCGGTGCCAACAAACAACTGTCGCTACATCCACAGAAAGGCGACGAGGTGACGGATGCCGTGGATCATGCGCTGATGTATATCTACATGCGCCGTCCCGACTTGGTGAGGAACGACGAAAGCAGACTGAGAAGGGTAGGGTCTATACGAGAGGATGTCAATACCGAGATTATGCCGCATGTGGAACTGACAAATATGGTACAACCTCTTCCAGACGAACCAGACCCCGTTCCTATACAGGTGATGGTGAGGAAACCGAAGTTCTGGAAGTTTACGGGTGACGGCTACCTGCAGTTCCTGCAGAACTATGTGTCAGACAACTGGCATAAGGGTGGCGAGAGTAACTATTCGGCACAGGCTGCTGCCACGCTGGAACTCAACTATAACGACCGCGACAAGGTGACCTTCGAAAATAAGTTGGAGATGAAGCTGGGCTTCCAGACCTCTCCGTCGGACACGGTTCACCGCTTCAAGACCAATAACGACCTGCTGCGTCTGACTAGCAAACTTGGCATCCAGGCACATAAGCAATGGTACTATACCCTGCAGATGATGACCTATACGCAGTTTGCCCGTGGTCTGAAGGCCAACGACAAGAAGGTATATTCAGACTTTACGTCGCCTATCGATGTCAACGTCGGTATCGGTATGGAGTACAAGGTGAATGCGCTGAACAAACGACTGACGGGAACGCTGAACTTCCTGCCTTTCTCACTGAACTTCCGCTATGTGGCAAGAGAAAGTCTGGAAGCCAAGAACGGTATTCGTGGCCATCACCATACCATGGAAGACTTCGCTTCGCAGTTTACGGGAGAGCTGAAGTGGCAAATCTTAGACCAGCTGTCGTGGAAGACGCGCCTCTTTGCCATTACGACCTACCACCAGAGTAAGATGGAGTGGGAGAACCAGTTCCAGCTGAAAGTAACCAAGAACCTTTCTGCCAACCTCTTCGTCTATCCGCGCTTCGACGACGGCAACGACCCCGATGAGGACATGGGGTACTTCCAGTTGCAGGAATGGAGTTCCATCGGACTCTCCTTCTCGTGGTAACATAAAAAAGCACTGCCCATCAGCAGTGCTTTTCTTATCAGAATATGTCAGTTGAAATTATTCTGCCTTCATCTCACCCTCGATGTAGATGCGGGTCATTTCGATGGCACCATTGGTACGAACGGTAACACTCTTCTTCACATGGCCGGGGAACTTACCCTCACCGTTATAGGTTACCTTGATTTCTCCCTTTCCGCCAGCGGGAATCGGTTCCTTGGAATACTCGGGAACAGTGCATCCGCAAGAGGCGATGGCCTGATTGATGACCAACGGCTGTTCGCCAATGTTGGTAAAGGTGAATGTACAAGTGGCAATGGGGCTCTTTTCACTGATAGTACCGAAGTTGACGGTAGTCTTGTCGAACTTAATCTGTGCGGGTTGCTGAGCCATGACTGCCATTGTAAACACCAGCATCAGACAAGAAAGTATGGTCTTTTTCATGTTCTTTCTTTTTAATGATTAAATTTGAAAATCGCTGCAAAAGTAAGGCTTTTTTCGGACAGTTGTATAAAAGATGTGTCGTTTTTTGTATAATTTAACAAGAGTCGGTCTTGAAAAGGAATCGCGGGCTATGCTTGTTGTGCTCGTCTCAGACTGGTGGTTAACGGAATGAGTCAGTCAGCAGTTTGATTTCAATCTGAGGACTGATTCGCTCGTACAGAATGTTATACACGGCATCGAGGATGGGCATGTTGACGTGACAATGACGGTTGATTTCTTTCATACATTTCGTACCGAAATAGCCCTCGGCAATCATCTCCATCTCTATCTGTGCCGACTTCACGCTATATCCTTTTCCAATCATAGTACCGAAGGTGCGGTTGCGCGAGAAATTGGAATAGCCTGTTACCAGCAGGTCGCCCATATATACCGAGTCGGCAATATTGCGGTCAATAGGATGTACGACACGGAGAAAACGTGCCATCTCCTGTACGGCGTTCGACATCAGCACAGCCTGGAAGTTGTCGCCGAACTTCAGACCGTTGCAGATACCGGCAGCAATGGCATAGACGTTCTTCAGTACCGATGAGTATTCTATGCCGATGACATCCGTCGAGGTTTTGGTCTTGATATAGTCACTGCTCAGCACATTGGCAAAAGCCTGCGCTTTCTCGCGGTCGGCACAGCCTACGGTGAGGTAGGAGAGACGCTCCAAAGCCACCTCTTCGGCGTGCGACGGACCACCGATGCAGGCAAGATTCTCGTAGGGAACGTCATAAACCTGATGGAAATACTCCGAGCAGACCAGGTTCTCGTCGGGAACAATACCCTTGATAGCGGTAACGATGTATTTGTCGCGCAGTCTGATCTTGAGTTTCTTCAAGTGGCTCTTCAAGTAGGGGGAAGGGGTGACAAAGACCAGCGTGTCGTACTCTTGTGCTATCTTGTTGAGGTCACTGGAGAAATTGATCTCGCTGGTATCGAAGTGAACGCTCATCAAGTACGCTGGATTGTGCCCCAAGCGGCAGAAGTCCTCGATGCGGTCGTCGCGCCGCATATACCAGCCAATGTGGTGAGTGTGCCCCACTACAATCTTGGCAATCGCTGTCGCCCAGCTGCCGCCACCGATAATGGCTATTCTACCACAGTCGTACATCTTTCTAATTATATATGGATAATAGACAATCAGGCTTGAACTTTCTCAATCCACTTCGCAATCTCATCAACAGAGGGCTTCTGCATATCGAGCTTGTATTTCTTGACGATGTCTCCTAACTTCTGCTGCAAACCCTGAGCCTTCTCAGTGGCAATGTTCTGTACCATATTGAAGCCTGCCTTGCGCAAAACAGGAACCCACTCTTCGGCAACACCGATGGCAGCCCACTCTGCAGCGGAACTCTGCGGAATCTTCTTCTCGGGTTTCATCTGTGGGAAGAACAATACCTCCTGGATATAGGTCTTACCTGTCATCAGCATGACCAGACGGTCGATACCGATACCGATGCCGCTCGTAGGAGGCATGCCATATTGAAGGGCACGCAGGAAGTCCTGATCGATAATCATGGCTTCATCGTCGCCCTTGTCAGCTAACTTCATCTGTTCCACGAAACGTTCCTCTTGGTCGATGGGGTCGTTCAGCTCGGAGTAAGCATTGGCAAGCTCCTTGCCATTGACCATCAATTCGAAACGCTCGGTGAGACCAGGCTTGGAGCGATGCATCTTTGTCAGCGGAGACATTTCGACAGGATAGTCGGTAATAAACGTCGGCTGGATGAATGTTCCTTCGCAGAACTCGCCGAAGAGTTCGTCGATAAGCTTACCTTTTCCCATGGTCTCGTCCACATCCATCCCCTTTGACAGGCAGAACTGGCGGATTTCCTCCTCGGTCTTGCCGTTACAGTCAAAACCGGTCTTCTCCTGAATAGCCTCAAGGATGGGCAGACGGCGGTAGGGAGCCTTGAAGGAAACGATATTTCCGTCTATCTCCCGCTCGGGTTTTCCATTAACTGCAATACAGATGGTCTCCAGAAGTTTCTCGGTAAAGGACATCATCCAGTTGTAGTCTTTGTACTGAACGTACAACTCCATGCAGGTAAACTCGGGATTATGGTTGCGGTCCATGCCCTCATTGCGGAAGTTCTTGCCAATCTCATATACCCCCTCGAAACCACCTACGATGAGTCGTTTCAGATACAACTCGGTGGCAATGCGCATATACATATCCTGGTCTAAGGCATTGAAGTGCGTGATGAAAGGACGGGCAGAAGCACCACCGGCAATCATCTGCAGGGTAGGTGTCTCTACCTCTGTATATCCGGCATCGTCAAGTACCTTACGAAGGGTGCGGATGACCGTGGCACGCTGGAGGAAAGTGTCTTTCACGCCATCGTTCACAACCAAATCGACATAACGCTGGCGATAGCGCAGCTCAGGATCGTCAAACTTGTCGTAAGCCACTCCATCCTTGTATTTCACGATGGGCAGGGGCTTCAGCGCCTTTGATAACAGCGTCAGTTCTTTGGCGTGGACACTGATTTCGCCTGTCTCGGTGCGGAAAACGGTTCCCTTGACACCGATGAAGTCACCAATGTCGAGCAGCTTCTTGAAGACAGTATTGTAAAGCGACTTGTCCTCGCCGGGACAGAGATCGTCGCGTTTGATATACACCTGAATACGTCCTTTGGAATCCTGCAACTTCACAAAACTGGCCTTGCCCATGATGTTGCGGCTCATCATACGACCGGCAATGCAGACCTCACGAGGCTCGGCGTCGTCGCTGAATGAGTCATGGATATCTGTGGAGAAGGCATTGGTAGGATATTCTGCGGCAGGATAGGGGTTGATACCCATCTGACGCAACTCTTGCAGACTCTCGCGTCTGCCGATTTCTTGTTCACTAAGTTCTAAAACGTTCATATCTTTCGTGGTTTTTGGGGGCAAAGTTACGAATAAAACATTGAAAAGCAAAAGAAAATTCGAATTTATTTGAAATAATGTAAAAATAGTAGATAAAAATTTGGAGGAACACAGAATTTTATCTACTTTTGTAATTCAATTGCTAAAGACTAAAATTGTACTATGATACTGAATAATATGAAAGAGCGAGTGGTCGGTGTAGATGTCAAGCTACGCAAGACGACCATTGCTATCGTAGATGTTCGAGGTAAAATTATTGCTACCGATAGCTTTAACACCTCTGATTATCCATTTATCGGAGATTATGTTTCGGTGCTGGCTGAACGTATCCTCGACCTGGTGCAGGCAAATGGAGGCTATTCCTCGATACGTTCTGTGGGTATGAGTGTTCCCAGTGGCAACTTCCCTACAGGTAGCATCGTCAATTCTCCGAATCTGCCGTGGAAGGGAGTGGTGCCTTTGGCTGCTATGTTGCGCGACAGACTGGCTATGGCTGTTGCTCTTGCCAATAATGCTTATGTCACAGCTCTTGGCGAGTACGTCTTTGGCTCGGCTCACGGACTGCACGACTTTGTGGTAGTATCTATTGGTTCTGGTGTTGGCAGTTGTTTCTTCTGTGACGGTCATGTGCATTTAGGTACGGAGGGCTTTGCCGGTGAGGTGGGGCATACCTGTATCGTGCCTGATGGCAGGTTGTGTGGATGCGGCAATAAGGGCTGTCTGGAGACATACACCTCGGAGAAAGGCGTCGTTCAGACCGCTCATGAGTTGATGATGGCAAGTCAGGAACCGTCGCTGATGCACGAATACGAAGCACTTACTGCCGATGATGTCGTCGCCTGCTGTGAAAGGGGTGATAAAATGGCCATTGAAACCATGAGAATAACGGGCGAGTACCTGGGATTAGGATTGGCTAATTATGCTTCTGTTGTTAATCCTGATGCCTTTGTGCTGACAGGATTTGCCGCCAGGGCTGGCCACTGGCTCTACGATCCGATGGACAAGGCGTTCGAGGAACATGTATTCCATAATATAGAGAGAGAAGTACAGTTTGTCATCTCAAAACTTGCTGACCACGAACGTTGCATCCTCGGTGCCAGCGTGTTGGCCTGGGAGGTGAAGGAGTATTCTCTCTTCAAATGATATCATCCAAAACAAGAACAGCGAACTATGAATGTATTTTCCAAGAAACAAGTAATAGGTGTCGATATTACTCCTGCCGTCACTTCTATGGCGATTGTCGATGTAAGAGGAAATATCATAGCCCAAGACTCAATACCTACAGATGAATATACGGACATTAACCGATATGTAGAAGCACTGAGCGAGCATATCGTTGCACTGGCAATGGCGAATGGTGGCATAGAAAGCATACGCTCCGTAGGTGTCAGCGCACCCAGCGCCAATAGTTTGACAGGAAGTCTGGAACATGCTGTCAACCTCCCTTGGAAGGAAGTTGTTCCTCTTCAGGTCATGCTTTGTGACAGAATAGGACTGGCGGTGATCGTTGCCAACGATGCCTACGCTTCGGCAATGGGAGAATATGTGTATGGTGCAGCACACGGCATGCAGAACTTCATCGTTATCTCTTTAGGTCACGGAGGAGTGGGTAGCAGTTTCTTCACCAACGGTCATCCGTATGTAGGCTGTCACGGATTTGCAGGAGAGATCGGCCATGTGTGTGCCGTTCCCAACGGTCGTCGCTGCAATTGTGGTCGTAGTGGTTGTTTGGAACAATACGTCTCAGAACGAGGTGTCATCTTGACAGCTCAGGAATTGCTGGCAGAGAGTCAGCAGTCATCACTACTACGCACGTACGATACATTATCTTTTAAAGATATAGTGCAGTGCTGTGAAAAGAACGACGAGTTGGCCAAAGAGGTGTTTAACCGCACGGGAAAGATGCTGGGATTAGGACTCGCTAACTACGCCACCATCATCAATCCGGAGGCTATCATCCTCACTGGTGACGAGCAGACGAAAGCCCTTCAGTGGGTGGCACCGAGTCTTGATGCAAGTTTTGAAGAGCATATCTTCCACAATTCCCGTAAAAAGGTGAAGATCCTTGTTTCGACGCTGAACAACCATGAGCGCGAAATCCTCGGTGCCAGTGCTTTGGCATGGACCATCAAGGAGTACTCGTTGTTCTTGTAGTCTCATGCTGTGTTGTCAATACAAAAAAAGAGATGACCTTGGTGTCATCTCTTTCCTTTTAGGCATTTCTTTAACCTTGTCTTTTCGTAGGGACGCCCGGGCTCGAACCGGGGACCTCTTCAATGTGACTGAAGCGCTCTAAACCAACTGGGCTACGCCCCTAACTTTTGAAATGCGGGTGCAAAAGTACAAAATACGGACCAAACTACAAAGTTTTTTGCCAACTTTTTTGTTCTTTCTTGGAAAATTATTACTTTTGCACCGTTTTTCTAACGATATGACGGAAGTAAATTCACTATTCATTATTAAATAATAAGTAAAAGAGGAATCAGATTATGAACATTGCAATTGTCGGAACAGGATATGTTGGTCTGGTCAGCGGAACGTGTTTTGCTGAGATGGGTGCTCATGTTACCTGTGTTGATGTAGATGCCAAGAAAATAGAAAAGCTTCATAACGGTATCATGCCTATCTATGAGCCAGGTTTGGAGGAATTGGTCAAGCGTAATGTGGAATACGGCCGACTTCAGTTTACCACTGACCTTACGAGCGTTCTCGATGACGTGGAGGTGGTCTTCTCGGCAGTAGGCACACCTCCCGATGAAGATGGCTCGGCAGATTTGCAGTATGTACTGGCTGTGGCTCGTCAGTTTGGACAGCACATCAATAAATATACCATTCTTGTCACTAAATCGACAGTTCCCGTAGGTACTGCCAAGAAGGTAAAAGCAGTCATCCAAGAAGAACTCGAAAAGCGTGGCGTCGATATTCCTTTCGATGTCGCCAGCAACCCGGAGTTCCTGAAAGAGGGAGCAGCCATCAAGGACTTCATGAGTCCTGACCGTGTTGTTGTTGGAACGGAGTCGGAGAAAGCCCGTGAGGTGATGACTCGTCTTTATAAGCCTTTCCTCATCAACAACTTCCGTGTGATATTTATGGATATCCCTTCTGCTGAGATGACTAAGTATGCCGCTAATGCCATGTTGGCAACGCGCATCTCGTTTATGAACGATATAGCCAATCTCTGTGAGAGAGTGGGGGCGAATGTTGATAGTGTCCGTAAGGGAATCGGTACAGACTCACGTATCGGTACTAAGTTCCTTTATGCCGGTTGTGGATATGGCGGCAGCTGTTTCCCGAAGGATGTGAAGGCACTGGTACATACTGGTCTGGAGAATGGCTATCACATGCAGGTGATTGAGGCTGTTGAGCGTGTCAATGAGCAGCAGAAGTCTATCGTCTATGAAAAGATTATCAATGCTGTAGGCAGTGTGAAGGGAAAAACCGTTGCCATCATCGGACTCTCGTTCAAGCCCGAGACGGACGACATGCGTGAGGCTCCCGCCCTCGTTGTCATTGACCGTCTGCTGAAGGATGGTGCTACAGTACGTGTCTTCGACCCCATTGCTATGGATGAATGCAAACGCCGCATCGGAGATGTCGTGACCTATTGTAAGAATATGTACGACGCTGCTGACGGTGCCGATGTTTTCGCCCTGCTCACCGAGTGGCGACAGTTCCGCTTGCCCTCTTGGAATGTTATCAAAAAGGTGATGACAGGCAACGTGGTAGTTGACGGCAGAAACATTTACGACCGCGAAGAGTTGGAAGCACAAGGCTTTACCTATACACGAATTGGTGAGAAGTAATGCCTCGCTGATGGAAGTTTAAGAAAAAAGTAGCCGTCTCCATACGAGGCGGCTACTTTTTTTGTTCTGTAGTGTTTATGACAGGAAACCTAACAAAGCACCGGCAGCAACTGCTGAACCGATGACACCCGCCACGTTGGGTCCCATGGCGTGCATGAGCAGAAAGTTGTGGCGGTCGTACTCTAATCCGAGGTTGTTGGAGATGCGGGCAGCCATAGGAACGGCAGAAACACCGGCATTACCAATCAGCGGATTCAGTTTCTTGTCTTTTGGCAGGAAGATGTTCATCACCTTGACAAACAACACACCGCTCATGGTGGCGATGATGAATGCACCGGCACCGATAGCGAAGATGTAAATGGTGTTCATGGTAAGGAACTCAGAAGCCTGTGTTGAACAGCCTACCGTCAGACCTAACAGCATGACTACGATGTCGTTCAATGCAGCACCAGCGGTCTTAGCCAGACGGGTAGTCTTGCCACTCTCTTTCAGCAGGTTGCCGAAGAACAGCATGCCCAGCAGCGGCAGACCGGAGGGAACGATGAAGGTGGTAAGCAGCAATCCGACGATGGGGAAGAGAATGCGCTCCGTCTGACTAACCTGACGAGCAGGCTTCATCTTGATGAGGCGCTCCTTCTTAGTGGTCAGCAGACGCATCAATGGGGGCTGGATGAGCGGTACCAAAGCCATGTAGCTATATGCGCAGACGGCAATAGCTCCCATGAGGTTTGGCGACAACTTAGAAGACAGGAAAATGGCCGTTGGACCATCTGCGCCACCAATGATTGCGATACCTGCTGCCTGGTTGGGCTCAAAGCCTAAAGCCAGTGCAAACATATAAGCACCGAAGATGCCGAACTGAGCGGCAGCACCAATAAGCATCAGCTTGGGATTGGCCAGCAGGGCTGAAAAGTCTGTCATGGCACCAATGCCCAAGAAGATGAGCGGTGGATACCATCCCTGTCGGACGCCTTGATAGAAAATGTTTAGAACGGAGTTGTCCTCATAGAGACCTATCTCCAATCCAGCATCGGCACGGAAAGGAATGTTGCCTAAGATGATACCCAGTCCGATAGGTACCAGCAGCAGCGGCTCAAAATCCTTCTTGATGGCCAGCCAAATGAAGAAGGCACCTACTGCTATCATAATGAGATTGCCTGCAGTTACGTTGGCGAAGCCTGTGTAAGTCAGGAACTCATTGAAATTGTCTATTATGAATTGCCACATATAGTCTTTCGTTATTTCTTGATTACGTGATAACGTTATTGCGGTATTTCGGTCTTAGCCAATCGTCAGCAGGACGCTGCCTTCCATGACGGAGTCGCCGGGGTTGACCTTAATGGCGGTGACGGTTCCTGACTGTTCGGCTTCGATGTTGTTCTGCATCTTCATGGCTTCCAGAACAACGACGACATCACCTGTATTAACGCGATCTCCAACCTTTACCTGCACACTTGTGATGGTACCTGGCAGGGGAGCTTTTACAGGATTTCCGCTACCTGAGGATACTGGAGCAGCGCTAATCGCAGGACCGCTGGGAGCAGTAGCTTGTGGTTGGGCGGCAGGCTGAACGGGAGCCTGAACCTTTGGCTTTACAATGGTAGGATGCTTGGCAGCATTGATGGGTTGCTGCATTTCTACTTCAAACGGAATACCGTTGACATTGACCTTAGCGATGTTGCCTTCAACCTCTTCGATTTCTACTTCGTAGTCAACACCTTGAACTTTATATTGATACTTGTTCATATCTATAAACTCTAAACATTAAACTCTAAACTTTATCTCAATTCTGGACCAGTGGGGATGCGTGGAGCAGCATGGCTGGTAGGAACGACCGGCTCGTGGAAATGGGTCATCTGAACATACTCGTCATCCCAGTCGGTGTCGCGATGCTTGATGGTGATGATACCGCTTTCTACATCGTGTACATCGTCCTGATACTGCTTGAGGGCTAATCCTATCACGGCCATGTAGATTTCACGGTCGATACCCTTGGTCTTCAAGCCTTCCTGCAGAATGACGCCCGTTTTGTGACCAACTTCGAGAGTCTTCTCTACCGTCTTAGTGATAGGTTTGATAGGCTGTTGGTTCACTACTTTCTTTGCTGTTTCTATATGGCGCATCAGCATGCCAAACAGTGTGAAGACAATCCATAGCAGTGCCAGACAGAAGAAGACAATGCCCATAGCCATGATGGCCATACCGAAACCATGAGGGTCTTCGCGCTTGAACTTTTCAATTTTCGACTCGCTGACTGTCGTGATGTTATGAATGCCTAACGTAACACGATCAGCACTCTTCACTTCCCAGTCACTTGCTGTGCCGTTATTGGCAATGCGAGCGTAGGACTGGTCGGCTCCTAATACAGGAACGGTGATGGAGTCTATCAGTTGGGTGGCATTGCCATTGTAGAGGGCTATCCAGGTCGGTTTCGTAGCTTGTACGGGAACGGCAAGGTGTAGTGCGCCTTTTGCTGGTAAACTGCCCAGTTGGAAAACGATGAGTTGACGTCCGCTGAGTTGTGTGCGCTGGTCGCCGTTGGGAATTTGGCTCATGCGCTTCACACGTTCTGGGACGCTCATCTTTTTGTCAAGTACGGAGCGGTCAGTGGTCAGGTACATGCCGCGAATATTGTAGGTAGAGTGAGAAATGTTCGCAATCTCTACCCAGGCATGCCGTGCTCCGTATTCGTCAATCAGGCTGTTCTCGTTGTTTGTCATCACTTCGTTCAGCTTAATGCTGGCGTCCATTTGGGCGTGCATAGGCAGCAAAGTGAGGAACAGGAACAAGCCTGACAGGAGTCCGAATCTTTTCATCTGCTTTGTTGTTATTTTGGTGTATTATTATTTTTGGGTCTTATAGGCCTTATGGGTCTTATGGGTCTTATGGGGCATCCCTATCCGCAGAAAAACAGTACAATGAGCTGAGCGGTAAAGATGCGCAAGAACATCGATAGCGGATATACTGTTGAATAGCCGAGAGCAGGAGCCTCTTTTGAACAGATACTGTTAGCGTATGCCAAAGCTGGCGGATCAGTATAGGTACCGGCAATCATACCTGCCAAGGTGAAGTAGTTGAACTTGTATTTCAAGCGGGCTATGGGACCTACAATCAGGATGGGGATGATGGTAATGAGAAAACCCGTCAGGACGAACAAAAGTCCATCACCGTCAACGACCGTTTTGACGAAGCCTGCTCCTGCCTTGATGCCTACCGAGGCTAAGAAGAGCACCAGTCCTATTTCGCGCAACATCATGTTAGCCGATGTTGAGGTGTATGTGACGAGGTGTATCTTATAGCCATAGCGGCCAATGAGAATTGCGATGATAAGCGGTCCTCCGGCGATACCGAGCTTCAGTGGTACGGGCATGCCTGGAATGGCAAATGGCAGCGAACCGAAGATGATGCCCAGAATGATGCCGACGAAAATGGTGGCGATGTTCGGTGCATTCAAGCGGCGTATGCTATTACCCATCTTGTTGGCAACGCGGTCAACGGCATCCTCGGGACCTACGACCATAATGCGGTCACCGACCTGTAATGGCAAGGTTGCCGATGCAAAGAGATCCATGCCGTGGCGGGTTACACGAGTAACATTGACACCATGGACACTCGAGAAGTGCATGGAGGCCAGCGTCTTGCCGTTGATTTCAGAATTGGTGATCAGTATGCGCTTAGATACCAAGGGCTGGTCTTGTTGTTCGAAATCGACGTCAATCTTTGGACCGATGAAGGCTGTAATGGCTTCCTGGTCCGCCTCGGCACAGACAATAAGCATCTGGTCGCCAACGTAGAATACCGTCTTGCTGTTAGGGATGGACAATTCTCCATTGTGAACGATGCGGGATACCACAAAATCGCGATTCAGGAATTCGTGAACCTGCCACAACGTCTTGCCCTCCAAGTATTTGTTGGTAACTTCCAAGTGCATTTTATACGGCTTCTTGTTGGCACTGGTCTCATCCAGAGCCTGCAGGCGTGCTTCCTCCTCCTCCAGTTTTATCTTACACACGTACCTTATTATAATAGTAGCACCAATGATGCCCAGCACACCTAATGGATAAGCACAGGCGTAGGCTGATGCTATCTGGGGAGCTCCGTTAGGGAATACGGACTGTAATGCTTCATTGGCAGCACCCAGTCCAGGGGTATTTGTGACTGCACCATAAAGGGTACCAACCATCATAGGCAGGCTGGAAACGTTGGAGGTGTCAAAGAAGATGAAGTAGCAGGCAAACATTACCAATACATTGAGCACAATACAGATAGTTGCCAAAGCATTGAGTTTGACTCCCGCCTTTCCGAAACTCTCGAAGAAACCAGGTCCTACCTGCAAACCTATCATGAAGACAAACAGAATGAGGCCGAAATCCTGAACGAAGGTCAGAATAGGGGTGGGGGCGGTGAAACCGATGTGTCCCGCAACGATACCTGCAAAAAGAACAAAAGTTACTCCCAAGGAGATACCCATCACCTTGAACTTCCCTAAATAGACACCAGCGGCAATGACAATAGCATAGAGTAATGCAATGTGTGCTACCGAGTCATTTGTCAGAAACAAATCTTTCAACCATTCGAACGATTCCATACCTATTTGATGCTAAATCGGGTGCAAAGGTACTAAAAAATGGCACAACACAAGCATTTTTGTGCAACTATTTTTCATAAATATGAAATATTTATTAAATTCTTCGTCAGTTCAAAATAAATTAGTACCTTTGCAACTCGGAAATATAATACTTATATAATAATTACACAATTTTTATGGCAAACAAAGAAAAACTCTTCAGCGAGTTTCAGGCCCCTACCACTCAAGAGTGGTTGGACAAAATCGAAGTCGATTTAAAAGGTGCCGATTTCCAGAAACGACTCGTATGGAGAACCAATGAAGGGTTTAACGTACAACCCTTCTATCGCCGAGAAGACTTGGCAAACCTGAAAACACCCGATGCTTTGCCTGGCGAATTTCCTTTCGTTCGTGGCAACAAGAAAGACTCTAACGAGTGGTATGTCCGTCAGAACATCAAGGTGGATGACCCCGTAGAGGCTAACCAGAAAGCGCTAGACATTCTGAACAAAGGCGTTGACTCCATTGGCTTCCGCTTTGGCGGCGACAAGGTCAGTGCTGAGTTCTTGGAGACGTTGTTGAAAGACATCCGTCTGGATATTGTCGAGGTCAGCTATCGTACCTGTCCTCGTCATGCGCTGGAACTTGCCCAGTTGCTCGTTAAGTATTTCGAGAAGCACGGCTATGACAAGGAGAAGATTGTGGGTGGCGTAGGTTTCGACCCCATCGACAAGATGTTGCAGAAGGGTAAGGACACGACTCCCCTGTTGGAGGTGGCTCCCCAGTTGGTAGAAACCCTGAAGGACTATCCCAACCTGCGCTGCATCATGGTACACAGCGACACACTGAACAATGCCGGTGCCTATATCGTTCAGGAATTGGGCTATGCTCTGGCTTGGGGTAACGAATACCTGCAGCAGTTGGTTGATGCCGGTGTCGATGTCGATATCGCTGCCAAGAGCATTAAGTTCTACATGGGAGTCTCTGAGAACTATTTCATGGAGATCGCCAAGTTCCGTGCTGCCCGTCTGCTGTGGGCTCAGATTGTCAAGCAGTATGAGCCGAAGTGCGACTGCGCCTGCCAGATGATTATCAACGCCACGACGTCAACTTATAACCAGACGCTGTTTGACTCTTACGTCAACCTGCTGCGTTCTCAGACCGAGGCGATGAGTGCTGCCTTGGGTGGTGTTCACTCTATGGTAGTTGCTCCCTTTGATGGCGTTTATGAGAAGCCGACCGATTTCTCCGAGCGTATTGCCCGCAATCAGCAGCTGCTGATTAAGGAAGAGGCACACTTCGACCGTATTGTTGACCCCTCTGCCGGCTCTTACTATATTGAGCACCTGACCGATGCTTTGGCACAGGAGGCTTGGAAGATATTCCTGAAGGTTGAGGAGGAAGGCGGTTTCCTGCAGGCTGTGAAGAACGGCACAGTGCAGGACGATATCAACGCAACCAATGTAAAGCGTCACGGCGACGCTGCCAAGCGTAAGGAGTTCTTGCTGGGTACCAACCAGTTCCCCAACTTCACCGAGAAGAGCGAGGGCAAGCGTGCTCTGAACGCTGCCTGCTGCTGCCATGGCGGTGAGCAGAGTTGCGAGGCTTCCTTTAAGAAGTTGGAGACCACCCGTCTGGCTGCCGACTTCGAAGACCTCCGCATCCATACCGAGGAAACCAAGGTGCCTACTGCTTTCATGCTGACAATAGGTAATCTGGCTATGCGTCAGGCTCGTGCACAGTTCTCGTGCAACTTCTTGGCCTGTGCTGGTTACAAGGTCATTGACAACCTTGGATTCAAGACCGTCGAAGAAGGTGTTGATGCCGCTTTGGAGGCAAAGGCTGATATCATTGTCATCTGCTCTAGTGATGATGAGTATGCCGAATATGCCATCCCTGCCTTCAAGTATCTCAATGGCCGCGCCATGTTTGTTGTAGCAGGTGCTCCTGCTTGCATGGAAGACCTGAAGGCTGCCGGTATTGAGAATTACATCCACGTCAAGTGCAACGTGCTCGAGACTTTGAAAGAATATAATCAGAAACTTGGTATCTAATGAATAGGAGGATTGAATGATGCGTAAACAATTTAAAGATATCGATATTTATGCAGGCATCCATGCTCAAGATGGTGCCAAGTGGATTAAAGATAATGGTATAGAGGCCGACTGGAAGACTCCGGAACACATTGAAGTGCGTCCTGTCTATACGAAGGAAGACCTCGAAGGTATGGAACACCTTGACTTTACTGCTGGTATTCCTCCTTATCTCCGTGGTCCGTACTCTATGATGTACCCCTTCCGTCCGTGGACTATCCGCCAGTATGCCGGATTCTCCACTGCTGAGGAGTCTAACGCTTTCTATCGTCGTAACCTGGCATCAGGTCAGAAGGGTCTTTCCGTAGCCTTTGACCTGCCTACACATCGTGGTTACGACCCCGACAACGCTCGTGTTGTTGGAGATGTCGGTAAGGCTGGTGTGTCTATCTGCAATGAGGAGAACATGAAGGTGCTGTTCTCAGGCATCCCCTTGAACAAGATGTCTGTTTCCATGACCATGAACGGTGCTGTGCTGCCCATCCTGGCATTCTACATCGTAGCCGGTTTGGAGCAGGGTGCTCAGCTGGAGGAGATGGCAGGAACGATTCAGAACGATATTCTGAAGGAGTTCATGGTGCGTAACACCTATATCTATCCGCCCGCATTCTCCATGAAGATTATCGCTGATATCTTCGAATATACTTCGCAGAAGATGCCTAAGTTCAACTCGATTTCTATCTCCGGTTATCACATGCAGGAGGCTGGTGCTACTGCTGATATCGAGTTGGCCTACACTTTGGCCGATGGTATGGACTACCTGCGTACTGGTGTGAATGCCGGTATCGACGTCGATGCCTTCGCACCCCGTCTCAGCTTCTTCTGGGCTATCGGTATGAACCACTTCATGGAGATTGCCAAGATGCGTGCCGGTCGTCTGCTTTGGGCTAAGATAGTGAAGAGCTTCGGTGCCAAGAATCCTAAGTCACTGGCTTTGCGTACCCACTCTCAGACCTCTGGTTGGTCGCTTACCGAGCAGGATCCCTTCAACAACGTAGGCCGTACCTGTATCGAAGCTATGGCTGCCGTGCTGGGTCACACTCAGTCGCTGCACACCAATGCCCTTGACGAGGCTATTGCCCTGCCTACCGACTTCTCGGCTCGTATTGCCCGTAATACTCAGATTTACATCCAGAACGAGACCAAGGTCTGCAAGCAGATTGACCCGTGGGCAGGTTCCTACTATGTGGAGACCCTGACTAACGAGTTGGTTCACAAGGCTTGGGAGCACATTCAGGAGATTGAGAAACTGGGTGGTATGGCCAAGGCTATCGAGACCGGTCTTCCCAAGATGCGTATCGAGGAGGCTGCTGCCCGTACCCAGGCTCGTATCGACTCTGGCGTTCAGACCATTGTCGGTACTAACAAGTATCGTTTGGAACACGAGGATCCCATCGACATCCTCGAGGTTGATAACACTGCCGTCCGCAAGCAGCAGGAAGAGAGCCTCAAGGCTGTCCGCGCTACTCGCGATGAGGCCGCTTGTCAGGCAGCCCTCAAGGCCATTACCGATTGCGTCCGCGACTTCAAGGAAGGTCGTAAGTCGGAGAACAACCTGCTGGATTTGGCCGTCAAGGCTGCTCAGCTGCGTTGTACTTTGGGTGAGATTTCAGATGCCTGCGAGGAAATCGTAGGTCGTTATAAAGCAGTAATCAGAACCATTTCAGGCGTGTATAGTTCAGAATCAAAGAATGATAGCGACTTCGAGTTGGCATGCAAGCTGACCGATGAGTTTGCTAAGAAGGAAGGTCGCCGTCCCCGTATCTTCATTGCAAAGATGGGTCAGGACGGTCACGACCGTGGTGCAAAAGTGGTAGCAACGGGATATGCCGACTGCGGTTTCGACGTCGATATGGGTCCCTTGTTCCAGACTCCTGCGGAGGCTGCCCGTGAGGCTGTCGAGAACGACGTTCACATTGTCGGTGCCTCGTCGTTGGCAGCAGGTCACAAGACCCTCATTCCGCAGCTCATCGAGGAGTTGAAGAAACTGGGTCGCGAGGACATCATGGTGATTGCCGGTGGCGTTATCCCTGCTCAGGACTATGACTTCCTCTATCAGGCCGGCGTCGCTGCCATCTTCGGTCCTGGCACGTCGGTTGCTAAGGCTGCCGTCGAGATGATGAAGATATTGCTCGACGAAGAGTAACTGGAAACTTTTCAGAAAGGTGGAGGGGATTGTTTGCCCTCCACCTTTTAATCATTAAGCCACAACGAACTAGACAATGGAGTCCATCAACGAATTTTTCTCGCTGTTCAGTTCCTACTTGTGGGGCTGGCCTATGATCATCTTGTTGTTGGGAACGCACGTGTTCCTAACGTTGCGTTTGAAAATTCCACAGCGCAAGATTTTTACCGGCATTCGCTTATCCATCAAGAAAGATCATGGTGCTACAGGCGACGTATCGCAGTTTGGTGCCTTGGCAACAGCCCTGGCAGCAACCATCGGTACAGGAAATATCGTTGGTGTGGCAACAGCCGTGGCGCTGGGAGGTCCAGGTGCTGTGCTCTGGTGCTGGCTGACAGGCATTTTTGGCATGGCCACGAAGTATGCCGAGGGCTTGTTGGCAGTGAAGTACCGTGTAAAAGCCCCCGATGGCCACTATTATGGCGGGCCTATGTATGCCTTGGAACGTGGATTGGGTATGAAGTGGATGGCCTTGTTGTTTGCCGTTTTTACCGCCTTGGCATCGTTTGGCATTGGTTGTACGGTGCAGGCTAACAGCATTGCTCTGTTGGCTAGCGAGACGTTTGGCATTCCGACATGGCTTGTTGGCGTTTTAGTATGTATCCTTGTTGCCGCCGTTATATTAGGCGGAGTAAAAAGTATTTCAAACGTCTGTACCTTTCTGGTACCTTTTATGGCTGTGCTCTATATTTTAGGATGTATTATCATCCTGTGTATGAATGCCTCCTACGTATGGCCGGCTATCGAGCTCATCGTGAAGTCAGCCTTCAACCCCTCTGCAGCAGGTGGTGGTTTCGTAGGGGCTACCGTCACGATGGCAGCGCGCTATGGTATAGCCCGAGGACTGTTCTCCAACGAGAGTGGTATGGGTTCCGCACCTATTGTGGCTGCTGCGGCACAGACCCGCAACCCCGTCCGTCAGGCGTTAGTCAGCAGTACGGGAACGTTCTGGGACACCGTCATCATCTGTGCCATGACGGGTATCGTGTTGGTCAGCAGCATTTTGATTCATCCCGATATTACCTATGAAGACGGTGCTGCTTTGACGAAGGTCGCTTTCTCGAAAATTCCATACGTTGGCGCTCCGCTTCTCACCTTTGGCATCGTTACCTTCGCTTTCAGCACCATTTTAGGATGGAGCTACTATGGCGAGAGTGCCGTCAACTACATTGAGCGTCGCAAATCCAATCGCTTCTATCGCATCATTTTTATCGTTTTGCTATTCTTCGGTTGTATCATCGACCTTGACATCGTTTGGAATATTGCCGACTGCATGAATGCCCTGATGGCCATTCCTAACCTTGTTGCCCTGTTGCTCCTGAGCGGTGTTGCAGCCAAGGAGACGCAGCATTATCTGTGGTCTGACAGGTTAGACGACGAGATGGAAGAAACCGGGAACGAGAAGAACGTGTCGGGGTAGGGCTCGTTCTTCAGCGTAAAGTGCCACCATTCCGTATCAAAAGGTTTGAAGCCATGACGTAGCATCGCCTGGCGCAGTATCATGCGGTTGCGGAACTGCTGTGGTGTGATGGAGCGTCCTTTCGGACTCTTGCTGTTATTGCCCGTATATTCCATCGTCTCAGGATTGCCGCAGAAGTCAGGATGACTCTCCGGACCGAACCAGTCGAAGGTGCCGCCCATGTCCAGCTCCTTTTCCGTCTGCATGTCGAAGAGCGTCAGATCGACCGTTGAGCCGCGTGTGTGACCGCTATGCTCGGCAATATATCCCTGTGGAAAGAGTACGTCTTTCGTCAGGTCGGGATAGAAGTAAGGCTTCATGAGTGTATCGTTCACGGCCTTTGCCCAGCGCACGAAATGATCCACTGCACGCTGCGGACGGTAAGTATCATAAATCTTCAGTCGGTAGCCTTGGCGTTTCACGTCGTCGCTGACGGCTTTCAAGCTGTCGGCAGCCTGCCGCGTTAGCAGTGCCACGGGTTGCTCATAGCCGTCGATGCGTTGCCCGACAAAGTTATACGTGCCGAAATAGCGCATCTCCAGTATGGCGTCAGGAACGACATCCGTCAGTGTGACAAAGTCCTCGCTGTCGTTGGTGTTCTTGTATGTCAGCCCCATGTTGTAGAGGATAAAGCTGTAGATGTCAGCCTGTTCCTCTATCTGCTTTGCCAGCGGCTTTCCTGCCCCGTGTCCTGCCTTGCTGTCGATGCGGATGAGGGTAGGGGGCAGCACCTCCTTGCTCTTCCGCTGGGTGGCGGTCTGACACTCCTGCAGCGTGGCAGCAAACTTGAACGAGTGGGCAGGCACTACACGATCGTCATGATCGGCAGTGGTAATCAGCGTGGCAGGGTAGCGTACGCCAGGCTTCAGGTTGTGCAGCGGTGAATAGCCCTTCAGGTAGCGGAACATTTCCTTCGAATCCTCGCTGGTGCCATAGTCGCTTGCCCAGTTCCAGCCAATGGTGAACTTGTGGTAACGCAACATATCCATGACACCTACTTGTGGAATGGCTACGCGGAAGAGGTCGGGGCGTTGTGTCATGCAGGCTCCCACCAGCAGTCCGCCGTTCGAGCCGCCGACGATAGCTATCTGTTCCTTGGTGGTATAGCCCTCCTTAATCAGGTATTCAGCTGCAGCGATGAAGTCGTCGAAGACGTTCTGCTTCTGCATCTTCGTTCCTGCCTTGTGCCACTCCTCGCCATACTCGCTGCCACCTCTGAGGTTTACCTGCACGTAGATACCGCCCTGCTCCAGGAAGGGAATGCGCATGGCGGAGAAATAGGGCGTCAGCGAAATGTTGAAGCCGCCATAGCCATAGAGGAATACCGGTCGCGGTCGCCGCTCAGGGCTGATCTGCTCGTTCTTTTTATAAATAAGGAACATGGGCACGCGCGTACCATCTTTGCTGTTAAAGAATACCTGCTCCGTCTGGAAGTCGTCCGGACGGAAGTTGACGTTGGGTTGAGCATAGCGCGTACTTTCGTTGCTCGCCAAGTCGTAGCGGTAGATGGTACCGGGAACGGTGAACGATGTGAAGTGATAGAAACACCACGGCTCGTTCTTCTTGCCGTAGAAGCTGACACTACCCACCGTAGGCAGTGTCACCTCGTGTTTCCGCTGTCCGTCCATGGTATAGACGAAAGCATGGTCGGAGGCATCCTTCTGGTAAGTCATAATGAACTGGCAGTTCACGGCAGTCACGTCCGTTAGCACTTCCTGCTGTTCGCCCACCACCTCGCGCCAGTTCTTCAGCTCAGGATGCTGGATGTCAGCCACCATTAGTCTGCCCTTGGGGGCTTGGTAGTTGGTAAAGATGTAGATGTGGTTATCGTCCGTCACTACCGGCGAGTACTGGTAGTTCATGTCCGTCGTGGCTTGTACGAATGGGCTGTCCTTCTGTCGCAAGTCCTTGACGAAGAGGTTGTTGCCGTCGCCTGCGCCACTTTCAAAAAGGAACATCATCGTCTCTTCCTCGTTGGTAGTGACGAAATAGAAGCGCTTCGGTTCCTGCGGATTCTGGTAGAACAGCACGTCCTCGCTTTGTGGAGTGCCCATCTTGTGGTAGTAAATCTTTTGCGTGGCATTGACGTTCGAGAACTCCTTGCCAGCTTCAGGACGGTCGTAGGCACTATAGTAGAAGCCGTCTCCCTGCCAGGCAGCACCTGAGAATTTTGCCCATTCTATATGGTCCTCTGCCAGTTGCCCGGTCTTCATGTCGATGACGTAGAACTCCTGCCAGTCGCTGCCGCTGCGTGAGATGCTATAGGCTGCCCACCGCCCGTTGTGCGAGTGGTAGATGCCGTTCAGCGCCACCGTGCCGTCGTTGCTCAGCGTGTTCGGGTCGAGGAATACGCGCGCCTCGCCTCCCAGCTCGTCAGCCTGGTAGATGACCGCCTGGTTTTTCAGTCCCTCGCGCTTCGAGAAGTACCACTTTCCGTTGTGACGTACAGGAGCGCTGATGGCGTCGTAGTTCACCACCTCGCGCAGTCGCTTCACCAGCTGTTGGCGGAAGGGAATGCGGCTCAGGTAGTCGTTCGTCACCTTGTTCTCTGCCTTCACCCATGCTGCTGTCTGTCGGCTCGTGTCGTTCTCCAGCCAGCGGTACGGATCCTTCACTTTCGTGCCGAAGTACGTGTCTGTTGTCTTGTCCTTCGCCGTCTTCGGGTACTGTATGGGCTGTGCTATCGCAGCTGATGTGGCTATCATTGCCACGGTCATGATAATTATCCTTTTCATAATATATTGATTTATTTTCTCTTCTAAAATCATCACTCGTCTGCAAATTTAATCATTTTATTTTTAATTGCCAAAGCCTCCTTGCCCTAACACTTGCTCTATTCTGTATTTTCCACCTTGTAAGGTGGTGTTTGGTTGTAGATGTTGCATCTTTTGTTCTTGAATCAACTACAATCGCAAAATTAATGTTGAGTTTATTATCTCTATCGTTTCTTTGGGTATCTCTAATTGAGTGGCATATTCAGGCCAGTGGGCAACAACATCAATTGTCTTTTCAATTATCTCACGAGGTTTCTTGATATTCATCGTAGATGCTACAGTTAAAAGATCATGCATTGTGATATCCGTCCACTTGTTATTAATCGACATCTGATGCTGTGAAGTCCATTCACCTTTTGGATTATATGACCATGAAATATCATAAGCAGGCGACAATCGCCAGACACCATTTTTGTCCATCAAAAAAGAGATGTTCTTAGTATGATCATCCTGATTCCTGGCCACGACATTGAAAACCATCCTCCTGAACATCTCTTCAGCTTGAATATACGGCAATCTCATTTGTCGCATCACTTGGAAGGCTTGCTCATAAGAATACGATCTTAACATCTTGTAGTCGTAATGAGCTATTCCGCAGAGTGTCTGCATATGCAGTTTCTCCCTTCCGCCATTACGATCAAAACGTTTTGTCATGAAATGTGAGCGACCATTTTCCGGAAGAATTCTACAAGGCATCATATCAATTCCCACATCTTTGGCCATCAGATAATATGCATACTCTATTAATCCATAGAATTTAGGATCTCCCAATTCTTGATTGGTTACCCCATCCAGTTTCAACAGCCAATGCTCATACCCCTCAGGGGCATCAATCTGTCCTGACCTTACCTCCTGTGTCTTTTCATTAAATGCGATAACTGCCTTTGCCCGTTGGCCTCCAGCAGAGGTTCCTACCTTGATAATATTAAGAAGAGCCTCTTTTCTGTCTTGACTCAGATTTGCGTCAAGTTCCGCTTTCTGGTTCAAGGCCTCACGAGCCACCTCCACCAGTGAATCGATTTCAATCTTAGTGTCTTTTTCAAGGAATGTGTCTTGAGCTGGTTCAAACTCCAGTGCCCCCATACTTCTCTTTCCCTGATAACACAAGCGCTCTACTGGGTTGGCAAATGTTCTGCCAATAGTTGCCAGCCACCTGTCCAGCAATGCCTTGCCGTATGCATCAGGCAGTGAATCAGCCAACAAGCCAGGTAAGCCCATATAAGTATCCTCCGAAATAGAGGTGAATTGGTATGGCCTATGAGGATTTAGAGGCATTAATAGTGGCGAAAGATTTAATCCTAATCTTTCAAACGCAGGGTCATACTCAAATACTGCAGATTTCGTATTTTCATTCCACATCACGACACCAACTCGATGCCCCCATATATTCACGTATGCTAATGTTACCATTCCGAATCCCCCTTATTTGTATCTGTACTTGATGATTTCACACGTACCTTCTTCTTATTATTCTTCAGCAGCTTAGCATAGGCTATGGGACTGACCGTTTCCTCCTGAAAGAAACTATCGAGATAGTCCAAATGCCCAAGAGCTCTCAACAACTGTACTATCGTAAGTAGTGAGGTCGTTTTCCCATTTTCTACAGAACTGATAGTAAACACTGACACACCTGATGTATCAGCCAGATCTGCCTGTTTCATATTCTTTTCGATTCTCAGCTCTTTCAGCTTTGTTCCCATTTGGCGCATGATAGCGTCATTTGTCAATGCATACAAATCCATATAACTATAGAATTTTCTAATATTACGCTGCAAATATACACATAACTTTTGATATTTCCAAATTTATTTTAAGGAAAATGCCCTTCAGACAACCTCCCCGTCCCAGCAATCGCTCTATGGGTCAACCTGCTTCCTTAAGAAGTCGCTACTCACCTTTTATCTTTGATGATATAGCCAAGTTCCTTAAGATTATTAGACAAATTTTCTGCCTCTTTCCTTTTTTCTTTCACTTTTTATTTGTACTTTTTCAAATGCATCTGCTTGAAGTGGCTATGATGTACATTGAGTTGTATGGAGTTGACAGGCGGAGCACTACATATTGAAAGGCGTTACTGACGCTTTGTTTTGGCTGTTCGAAACTTAGGAACTTTTGAATGGTGGTCAAGGCAACTGCAGAGGTGACTCCACGGGGTGTAGTATATACTCTCCGTAGTGTGCTGCGAGGACTAACCATGTCCTCATAGGCACACTTTACGGGTATGCTATATTTCCTGCGTGGGTGTTTACTCTGTTTGTTTACCACCATAGGTTTCCTAAGACCTCGAATAGCAAGCAGACGGATGTTAAGCACCTGCGTTTTTTGTTATGTAGTTATCAAGGGATAAATCAATCTGACTTTTAGGTGCTTGTCAGAGCAATGAATAAATGCAAGGTATCAAAGAGTAACTGACAATCAAAAATACGAGTATCATTTCACTTCTGTTGACATAGAACTGGAAAACTAACAACGCAGAAGCAGAAAGGAATAATGACCTCGCACGAACAGCGTGGGGGATTCGTTATGCTTCATTCTGCAGCGTTTCCAGTCGCTTATGTCAAAGCATGACAGCCCCTGCGCTTCTTTAGAAACGCAGGGGCTTTTTGGAACCAGAAGATGAGATGAGCGATAAATTGTATATCAATGATGTTGGTTCAGAAGAGCAGTTAGACAAAGTAGAAGATTCATTAATCCCAATTCACTTTGAAGACGAACCATTACATTGATTTATGTAGGCTTTTGCATTTTTTTTGATTATTTTTCTCTCAGGACTTATTGTCTTACTATCACATTTGGGTATTATTTCTTTACATTGTTGAATTCTATTTGCTTTTTGATAAAGGAATGAAGATTTCCGAACTTGTATCTTTTATTTATTTTTTCTTGGTGAAATTAAAGAAAATATATACCTTTGCACTTTATCCGATGCGGATTAGCTGCTCGCTAACCAGTCTGGAACCAATAACATGCAATAACAGAATGAAAACTACTTGTCCTTTAACAAAGACACAATATGGTCTCTACGTGGAGTGTATGGCTCATCAAGGCGAGGCTTGTTATAATATACCTTATCTCTATACGATGGATGGAAAGTTGGATGAAGAGCGGCTCTGTAGGGCTGTGCAGAAGGCTGTGGCTGCTCATCCGACGCTGTTTACCCGTATGGAACTTACTCCCGACGGTGAACCGGTACAAACCATTGATGACAGTGAGACGTTTGACTTGCAGGTGGAACATGTCAACGGGGTGGATACTGCCGACTTCGTACAACCTTTCGACCTGCTGAAAGACCGCCTTTTCCGCTTGCGGCTGCTGAAGGACGATGCACATTACTACCTGCTGCAGGACATTCATCATATTATCAGCGACGGCACGTCACGCAGGGTTCTGCTCAACGACATACAACGCGCCTATCAGGGCGAAACGCTGGAGCCTGAACAACAGACTTTAGGCGATGTGGCTGTCAGCGAAAACGAGGCGCGCCAGACGTCTGCCTTCCAGACAGATAGGCAGTGGTATGCCCAGCACTTCGACTGTGACGACTGCTACAGTCCCTTACTGCCCGACTTGGAAGAGGCTGAGCACAGAGAAGGACTGCTCACCAGACAAATGGAGGTAAATGGGGCTCGGGTGGAAGACTTCTGCACGAGGAACGGCATCTTCAAGAGCACTTTCTTCACTGCTGCTTACGCCTTCCTGCTGGCAAAGTTCAACCATGAGCAGAATGTACTGTTTAGTACCATTCACAACGGAAGGGTCGACAAGCGGCTGGCACGTACGGTGGCTATGCTCGTCAAGACGCTACCTGTCTATGCGACCTTCAACGACGACACGGCGGTGCTCGGATTCCTGAATGCCGTACAGGAGCAGATGACGGGCTGCCGAGAGCATGAGGCCTACGGGTACAGCGACGTGGTGGCTGACCTGGGTTTGCAGATGGCAACGAGGTTTGCATGGCACGGCACGCTGTTTGAGACCGAGCAGCTCTGCGGGTTGCCTATGGAGGCTTGCCGACTGAACAACAATACCCGCGAGGGTGGGGTGTATGTGAAGGCCTATAGTCGTGATAGTCACTATTTTGTGGAGGCGGAATATAGCGCCAACGCATACAGCGAGACGCTCATCAGCCAGTTTCTGGAGAGTTACGAGGCCGTGGCGGAGGCTTTCCTCGCCCAAGAATATCTGCGCGACATCAGCATCACCACGGTGTCGCAGCTGGAGCTGCTCGACAGCTTCAACCAAAATGATGTTCCTTACGATGATACGCAGACTGTTGTCTCGCTGTTCCGTAAGCAGGCTAAAGCAACACCCGATGCCGTTGCCGTAGTGTACAAGGACCGCCGCTATACGTACCACGAGGTGGATGAGATTTCCGACAGGATTGCCGCGTTCTTAAGAAAAAAGTTAAGTGTGAAGAGTGAAGAGGCCGTTGTGTCCATCCTCATTCCGCGTAGCGAGTGGATGGTCATAGCCTCATTGGGCGTGCTGAAGGCCGGTTGTGCCTATCAGCCCTTAGACCCCAGTTATCCGAAGGAGCGCCTGAACTTCATGATGCAGGATGCCGACGCGCAACTGCTGATTGCCGACGAGTCGTTGCGCGACCTCGTTGATGAATACCATGGCGAGGTGCTCTTCACCAAGGATATTCAATCTCTGCCCCCCAACACCCAACACCCAACACCCAACACCCAACACCCATCACCCATCACCCACCACCCATCACCCATCACCCCGAAGTCGCTTTTCGTTCTGCTCTACACGTCAGGCTCTACCGGCGTTCCCAAGGGCTGCCTGTTGGAGCATGGCAATCTGGTGAACTTCTGCCATTGGTATCAGCGCTATTACGACCTCAAGCCCGAGCATCATGTGGCAGCCTACGCCAGCTATGGTTTCGACGCCTGCCTGATGGATATGTATCCTGCGCTGACCTGTGGTGCCTCGGTCTATATCATTCCCGAGGAGTTGCGTCTTGATCTCATTGCGCTGAACGAATACTTCGAGCAGCACCAGATTACCCATTCGTTCATGACGACGCAGGTGGGTCGGCAGTTTGCGACAAGCATCGAGAACCACTCGCTGAAGCATCTCTCCGTGGGTGGCGAGAAACTGGCTCCGCTGACGCCGCCTACTAACTATCAGTTCCATAACGGCTACGGTCCGACGGAATGTACCATCTTCACGACGACCTATCCTGTTGAGAGGAAGCAGCAGGAGATACCCATCGGCAAACCCGTCGATAACCTGCATCTGTATGTCGTTGATTCCCAAGGTCATCGTGTGCCTGTGGGTGCTGTCGGCGAACTGTGGGTTTCCGGTCCGCAAGTGGGCCGTGGCTATCTGAACCGTCCGGAGAAAACAGCTGAGGTTTTTATAGATACTAAATATGGTCGCTGCTACCGCACAGGCGACCTCGTGCGCTACCTGCCCGACGGCAACATCCAGTTTGTGGGACGTCGCGACGGTCAGGTGAAGATTCGCGGTTTCCGCATCGAGCTGAAAGAGGTGGAGGCCGTTATCCGTGAGTTCGCGGGCATCAAGGATGCTACCGTGCAGGCCTTCGACGACGACAATGGCGGGAAGTATATCGCCGCCTACGTCGTCAGCGACCAGCAGGTAGATATCGAGGCGCTGAACAACTTCATCCTCGAGGAGAAGCCGACCTATATGGTGCCTGCCGTGACGATGCAGATAGACGCCATTCCGCTGAACCAGAACCAGAAGGTGAACAAGAAGGCACTGCCGAAGCCTGAGAAGAAGTCAGATGGAAGAAGTCTGATGGAAGAGTCAACGGCGCCGCTCAACGCCATGGAGGAAGAGTTGAAAGAGATGGTGGCCGCCATCGTGGGAAATAGCGATTTCGGAGTTACCACCCTCTTGGGATATGTCGGTCTCACCTCCATCACGGCCATCAAACTCGCCATCCAGCTCAACAAGAAATATGGTATTACCGTAGATGCCAAGAACCTTTCCAAGAGTTTCACTCTGCAGACCATTGAGAACGAGATCTGGAAGCACGTGATGAGCGGTGCGACGATGACTGCTCACGACGAGCGTCCTCAGCAGGAGCAAGAGGCGACGCAAGTGCCGTTGTCGTTTGCCCAGACGGGGGTCTATGCCGACTGTGTGAACAATCCCGATTCCGTCATGTACAACATCCCGATGAAGGTTGCGTTTCCCCCGTCCACCGATGCGGATGCGCTGGCTGAAGCCGTCCGGAGCGTGGTGAAGAGTCATCCCCAGCTGAGCGTACACTTCGACTACAGCGGTGGCGACATCATGCAGATCACCGACCCGCAACAGGAAGTGAGCGTGACCATGAGCCGTATGACCGAAGAGCAGCTGAGCGACTATCAGCATGCGTTTGCCAAGCCTTTCGACCTTGCCAAGGGACCACTCTACAGGATGGAAATTGTGCAGACAGAACGGCGTGTGTATCTGCTCACCGACATTCATCACCTGGTGGCTGACGGTGGCTCTTACGACCTGTTCTTCCGTCAGCTGTGCGACGTCATGGATGGCAAGGCACTCGAACGCGAGGACATGAGCTATGCCGACTTTGTCGTGGAGGAGAAGAAGGCGGAGGAAGAACGCAACGAGGCCAAAGCCTACTTCGACACCCGACTGGCAGGCTGCGAGGAAGCTACGGAGATTCCTGCCGATCTGACGACACCGTTGGAGCGTGGCACTGTCAGCGAGGTGGCTGCACCTTTCGATATGGCTGCCGTGGAAGACTATTGCCAACGGTATAACATCACCCCTGCCCACCTGACGCTTGCCGCTACTTTCTACACCCTCTCGCGGTTTGCCAACAGTCAGCGCCTGTGCATCGCGACCATCAGCAGCGGACGCAGCAACATCCGCATTGCCAATACGATGGGTATGTTTGTCAATACCCTGGCACTGAGTGCCGAGATTGGCGAGCAGACCGTAGCGGAATTTATCAGCGAGACCAGCGAACATTTCCTGCAGACCCTCAACCACGAGCACTATCCCTTCGCGCAGATTGCTGCCGACTATGGCTTCACGCCCGAAATCCTGTTTGCCTACCAGTTAGGCGTCATCAGCCGCTATCCGTGTCGAGGTGGAGCGTTGGAGATAGAAAGTATGGAACTCGACATACCGAAGTTCCGCATCTGTATCTATATGAAGGAGTGTGACGGCATGCCGAGCGTCAGTCTGCTTTATGACAACGGGCGTTATTCCGAGGCGCTGATGCAGAGTCTGGCATCGTCCGTCAGCACCGCCATCAGCACATTCGTCCGACAGCCGGAGGCCACCTTGTGCCACGTGTCGCTACTCAACGAGCAGCAGCAACGGTTACTGGATGGCTTCAACGCCACCGACCGCCCCTACGATGATACGCAGACTGTTGTTAGCCTTTTCCGCCGACAGGCCACTGCCACACCCGATGCCGTTGCCGTAGTGTTCAAGGATCGCCGCTATACGTACCGTGAGGTGGATGAGATTTCCGACAGGATTGCCGGATATATAGTGTCAAGGGTCAAGGGCCAAGTGTCAAGGGTCAAGGGTCAAGTGTCAAGTGAAGAGGCTGTTGTGTCCATCCTCATACCGCGTAGCGAGTGGATGGTCATAGCCTCACTGGGTGTATTGAAGGCAGGCTGTGCCTATCAGCCGTTGGACCCCAGTTATCCGAAGGAGCGCCTGAACTTCATGATGCAGGATGCCGACGCGCAACTGCTGATTGCCGACGAGTCGCTGCGTGACCTCGTTGACGAGTACCATGGCGAGGTGCTGCTGACGAAGGATATTCAATCTCTGCCATCCACCACCCATCACCCAACACCCACCACCCACCACCCATCACCCAACACCCAACACCCAACACCCACCACCCAACACCCATCACCCATCACCCCGAAGTCGCTTTTCGTTCTGCTCTACACGTCAGGTTCTACGGGCGTTCCCAAGGGTTGTCAGCTGACCCACGGCAATCTGGTTTGCTACTGCAACTGGTACTGGAAGTACTACGACGTGAAGCCAGGATGCAACGTGGCCGAATATGCCAGCTATGGCTTCGACGTCCATCAGGAGGGCATCTACCCGCCGCTGACGTGCGGTGCTACCGTACACATCATCCCTGAGGAGCTGCGTCTCGATCTGGTGGCCTTGAACGAATACTTCGAGCGTGAGCATATCACCCATTCGTTCATGACGACGCAGGTGGGTTATCAGTTTGCTACGAACATCGAGAACCACTCGTTGCTACATCTCACCGTGGCTGGCGAGAAGTTGGCCAGTATCACGCCGCCCACGAACTATCATCTCCACAACGGCTACGGACCTACTGAGGCAACGATTATCATCACCGCCTATTCTGTGAAGGAGAAAGAGACGAATGTGCCCATCGGTAAGGCATTGGATAATGTGGCGCTCTACGTCGTCGATGGTCATGGCAACCGTCTTCCGATGGGTGCTGTCGGTGAACTGTGGGTCTCTGGTCCGCAAGTGGGTCGTGGCTATCTGAATCGTCCGGAGAAGCAGGCTGAGGTTTTTATCGACAACCCCTTTGCCCCTCTTACCTCTAAATATGGTCGCTGCTATCGCACAGGCGACATCGTGCGCTACCTGCCCGACGGCAACATCCAGTTTGTGGGTCGCCGCGACGGTCAGGTGAAGATTCGCGGTTTCCGCATCGAGCTGAAAGAGGTGGAGGCCGTTATCCGTGAGTTCGCGGGCATCAAGGATGCTACCGTACAGGCCTTCGACGACGAGAATGGCGGGAAGTACATTGCCGCTTACGTCGTCAGTGACCAGCAGGTGGATATTGAGGCGCTGAACAACTTCATCCTCGAGGAGAAGCCGCCCTATATGGTGCCTGCCGTGACGATGCAGATAGACGCCATTCCGCTGAACCAGAACCAGAAGGTAAACAAGAAAGCACTGCCGAAACCTGAGAAGTCTGTTGCGACTGAGTCGCAACAAACAGTGCAGGCGCCGCTCAATGTGCTGGAGCAGGAACTGAAAGACATGATTGCCGCCATCGTAGGCAACGACGATTTCAGCATCACCACCATTCTCGGTCATGCTGGCCTCACCTCCATCACCGCCATCAAACTGGCCATAGAGGTCAACAAGCGCTATGGCATTACCCCCGACGCCAAGACATTGGTGAAGTACGGTACGCTGCAAGGTCTCGAGAACGAGATTCTCGGAGCGCTATTGCATGCGTCACCGGCAGAACGGAAGGAGACAGCTGCCGCCGACTCACCGTCAGCCATTGCCACTTATCCGTTGAGTTACGCGCAGACGGGAGTATATCTCGACTGTCTGAAGAATCCTACGGCAACGCTCTACAACATCCCGATGAAGATAGCCTTCCCTCCGACGACTGACGCCAACATGCTGGCAGACGCCCTGAAGACACTCGTCAGGAAACATCCGCAGCTGACCGTTCGTTTCGGTCAGGACGAGACAGGCTTCGTGCAGCATTTGGACACGGAGCATCCTGTGGAGGTACCCATCCGACAGATGAGCGAGGAGAAACTGTCCGCTTACAAAGACGAATTCGTGCGCCCCTTCGACCTTGCCAACGATGTACTCTATCGCTTTGAAATCGTTGTGACGCCCCAGCATGTCTATTTGCTGATGGATGTCCATCACCTCGTCTTCGACGGTGCTTCCCAAGACCTGTTCCTCCGCGAGCTGTGCCGTCTGATGGATGGCGGTGAGGTGGAAGGTGAGACGCTTTCCTACGCGCAATATGTGCTCGACGAGAAGAAGAACGAGGAGGGCGAGCACTTCCGCCAAGCCCGCGACTTCTTCCGCCAGCAGCTGTCTGCCGTCGAGGCCGCCACAGCGGTTCGTCCCGACCTGCCTCATCCCGTGCAAGGTGCTATCGGCAAGGTGTCGGCAGGGTTTGACATCGACACTGTCAACCGCTTCTGTCGAGCCCACGACATCACGCCGGCTCATCTGCTGCTCTCGGCAGTGTTCTATTCCTTGTCGCGCTTCGCCTCGTCCGAAGAGCTGTGCATCACAACCATCAGCAACGGGCGCTCCGACCTGCGCATCCACCATACGACGGGTATGTTTGTCAATACGCTGGCAGTTACAGCGAAAATAGGCCGCCAGACGATTGAAGAGTTCCTGCACGAGGTGAGCGGGAATTTCGACGCCACGTTGCGTTACGAGAACTATCCCTTCGCGCAGATTGCCGCCGACTATGGACTGCTGCCGGAGATACAGTATGTCTATCAGCTCGGACTCTTCGAGCAGTACCGCTGCCAGGGAGATCCCCTCGAAATGGAAAGTCTGGAGCTGAGTGTGCCGAAGTTCCCCATCACGTTCTTCATCCGACATGCCGACGGGTCAACGGCAACCGCCGGAGAAGCACCGCAGCACGACGGCTGCGTATGTATCAACTATGACGACGGCAAATATTCCGCCGGCATGATGCAGCGACTGGCCGATGCCGTGACGGTGACGCTGGAGCGCATGATGGCGAAGCCCGAGGCAGCGCTGAACAGCATCAGTATTGTGAGCGATGCAGAGACGCAGCGCATCGTCCGGCTGGGTACCGGCAAATCGCTCGACGTTGACCTGAGCAAGACCTTTGCCAACCTCTTCGCCGAGCAGGCACAGCGCACTCCCGATGCCCCTGCCGTCGTCGATAAGGATAGCCAGTTCACCTATGGCGAGATGAACCGCTATGCCAATGCGCTGGCCCACGAGCTCATTGCCTTCGGTGTTCAGCGTAATGATTTCGTATGCGTGATGCTGGACCGTGTGAAGGAGTTTCCGCTCTCCGTTCTGGCCATCCACAAGGCGGGAGCAGCCTATACGCCCCTCGACTTCGAATATCCTAACGAGCGTCTGAGCTATATGCTCGAGAACTCCGAGTCGAAGGTGCTCATCACCACTCACGACGTGTTGGAGGCCAAGCAGGCGGAGGGCGACTTCTGCACCGCTGCTGCCAAGACCTTCTTCATCGACGATTTCATGGCCGATGAAATTGTAAATTGTAAATCGTCAAATTGTAAATCTATCGACCTTTCGAATCCTGACGGTCTTGCCTATATGATCTATACGTCGGGTTCCACCGGCAAGCCCAAGGGCGCCATGCTCCACCAGGCAGGCCTGAGGAACTTCATCGCCGTCGTCATCGACATGGAGCAGCTGACGGCTGCCGACCGCATCAGTGGGCACCGGTCGTTCTCCTTCGATGCACATATCGAGGATATGTATCCCGTGCTAACTTTGGGCGGCTCGTTCCACATCATGCCTGCCGAGATTCGCAAAGACCTCGGCGCCATCCGCCAGTTCCTCTTCGACCATCACATCACGGGCGGCGGCTACTCCACGGCGATGACCTGTCTGTTGCTCAACGCCTTCGACGACCTGCCCATCCGCTTCATCACGGGTGGCGGCGAGAAGATGGACGGCGTCTATAGCGACCACATCGAGATTATCAACGTCTATGGACCTACGGAATGTACCGATGACACGTCGTACTATGCCATTGCTCCAGGCGAGAGGGTAGGGAATATACCCATCGGCAAGAGCGTCGCCAACAACTGGAACTTCATCGTTGACAAGGCGGGTCATCTGTTGCCGCAGGGAGTGGCTGGCGAGCTCTGCTTTGCAGGTGTCCAGGTGGGCAAGGGCTACTGGCGGCTTCCCGAGCGTACCGCCCAGTCGTTTGTCGCCTGTCCGTTCGTGCAGGAAGACCGTTGGGGCCGTCCTGTCAGCATGTACCATACGGGCGACCTGTGCCGTTGGAACGAAGACGGACAACTGGAGTATCTGGGACGCATCGACACGCAGGTGAAGTTGCGCGGCTTCCGCATCGAGTTAGGCGAAATAGAGAGCAAGGCTCTTAACATCGAAGGCATCCGCCAGGCAGCTGCCGAGGTGCGCAAGATAGGCGGCAACGAGCACCTGGTGCTCTACTATACAGTGTCCGATGGCTCACCCGTCGGGGAAGATGACATCCGCACGGCACTCTCCAACTCGTCGCTGGCAGACTATATGGTACCCGACGTCTATATGCAGATGGACGTCATGCCCATGACGCCCAACGGCAAGATTAACCGTAAGCTGTTGCCCGAGCCGCAGCTGAAGCGCACCGTAGCCCTCGAGGCTCCACAGGGCGAGATGGAGGAGCTCTTCTGCCGCATCTTCGCTGACGTGCTGAAGATAGACGAAATCGGTGCCACCGACAATTTCTTCGAGATTGGCGGTACGAGCATCAATGCCATCAAGGTCATCGTCGAGGCGGGCAAGAAAGGCGTGCAAATAGTCTTCAACGACCTCTTCAATCTCAAGACCCCCCGCGCACTGGCTCAGGCTCAACCCCAAACCCATGAGCCCAATGAGGCCAATGGGGCCAATGGGGCCAATGAGTCCCATGAGCCCCAGAAGGCCCATGGGCCCCATAACGCTCTCCTGAAAAAGAACACCCTCGACGCTTTCCGTAACGGAACGTCGCAACCAGTTGGCGATGTTATACTTACGGGTGCTACAGGCTACCTTGGTATCCACATCCTCTATGAGCTGCTTACCGCCTTCGACGGACAGGTGATCTGCCCCATTCGTTCCAAGAGCGACGCAGATGCCGCCCATCGTCTGAAGACCATGTTCTTCTACTACTTCGGACGCACCGAGGCCCTCGCATCCTTCGACCGCCGCGTCACGGTGGTGGCCGCTGAGGTCACCCAGCCCGACGCCCTCGACAAGCTGCCCTATGACGGCGACCTGCGCACCGTCACTGTTATCAACTGTGTGGCGAACGTGAAGCACTTCTCTGCCGGCAACGACATCGAGACGGTCAATATCGAGTCTGTCCGCCATCTCGTCGCCTTCTGTCTGCGCACGGGAGCCCGTCTCGTCCATATCTCCACCAATAGCGTTGCCGGCGTCAGCGTCAATGGCCACCCCGACGCCACGGTGAAACTCACCGAGCGCGACCTGAACATCGGGCAGAACATCGATGCCAACAAGTATGTCTATTCCAAGTACAAGGCCGAGGAGCTGGTGCTCGACGCCATCGAGCACCACGGACTGAATGCCAAGATCATGCGTGTGGGCAACCTCTCGGCACGACAGAAGGACGGCGAGTTCCAAATCAACTTCAACACCAACAACTTCCTCGCCCTCCTGCGAGCCTACGTCGTGTTGGGCATGCTGCCGTTCGAGGCCCTCGACCGTCGCTTCGAGTTCTCGCCCATCGACGAGGTGGCACATGCCATCATGCTGCTTGCACAGACACCGAAGGAGTGCATCGTGTTCCATCCGAACAACACCCACCGCCAGTATCTCTCCGACATTCTCAACGGCTTTGCACAGGCAGGCATCACGCTGCAGCGCGTAGAACCCGAAGAGTTCGAGAAAGCCTGGGAGAAGGCCATGGACGATCCCGACCTCGTCACCCTGCTGCGACCGCTCGTGGCCTATCAAGCCTCTGGAGGTCAGCAGGTGCGGTGGATAGAGGCCGACAACACCTATACCACACAGGTGCTCTACCGCCTCGGTTTCCAGTGGCCCGTCACTTCCGCCGACTATGTCCAGCGCTTCATTGAGACCATTACCGGATTCGATTACTTCTCAAAAAACAACCTCGTATGAAAGACCCCACACTGAATAACGAGTTCTGGCGCTTCCTGCTGTCGTCCATACTCATCACCCTGTCAGGAACCTTAGGGTTTGTCGTCGATGGCATCATTGTCGGCAACTTCATCGGCGAGGACGGCGTCAGTGCCATCAATCTCAACATGCCGCTGCTTCAGTTTCTCTACACCATTAGCATGCTCCTCTCCACCGGAGCCGGCATGCTGGTAGGAATGGAACTCGGCAAGAAAGACTTCAGCCGTGCGGCCTACATCTTTACCGTCTCCATGGCGCTGTGCCTGGTGGTAGGAGTCCTGTTCAGCATCGTCGGCATTGAGACCCCTGACGTCGTTGCAGGACTGCTGTGCAGTAACGAGCGGCTGCTGGAGCCCACTACCCGCTATCTGGTGCCTCTGCTGCTGGGAACACCCGTCTATATGATGATGTGGGCCCTGTCCAACATGGTTTCCGTCGATGGCAGTCCCCGGCTTGTCAGCATCGCCATCATCATCGACAATGCCGTCAACCTCGCGTTCGACATCATACTCATTCAGGGCTTGGGCATGGGCATCGCCGGTTCCTCCATCGCCTCCATCATCGGCCATCTGGTGGGCATCGTCATCATGTGCCGCCACTTCTTCTATAAGAACAACAACCTCCGTTTTTCGCGCACGCACAGCCAGCCCGCCTTTCGTGACATCATTTCGCAGGGAGCACCCCTTGCCGTTGCCTCCGTCTGTCTGACGCTGCTGTTCTACAGTGCCAATACCATCGTCCTGTCGTCGTTGGGCCATGTCGGCATCTTTGCCTTTGCCGTCTGTCTGAACCTGCTGCAAATCTACAACCTCTTCATGGCAGGAGTCTGCCGCACCATGCAGTCGCTGGGAGCTATTCAGGTGGGTAAGGGCGACAACCAAGCCTTCCGCTTCCTGCTGGTCAAGTCGTTCCGTTTCATCACCGTCTCCGTTGCCGTCATCTGCATCCTCGTGTGGATAGAGCCCAGCATCATCAGCCGCCTTTTCGGTGCTACCGATGGCGAGATGCTGACGGCCAGCAACCATGCCCTGCGCATCCTTGCCATTGGCTTCATACCCTTCTGCTATATCTATCCGCTCATGATTGTCTATAAGCTCTACAACCACCACAAGATGGCACTCTTCATCTCCTTCGCCCTCTCGCTGACGGTCATCCCCGTGCTGTGGACCATGTCGCGCCTGGCTCCCGATCTGCTATGGTACAGCTACCTCATAGCCTACGCCATCGAAGCCCTGATGATTTTCACCCTCCACAAACTGACCCACGTCCGGTTTGAACTCTGTCAGTCATCCAGTGCATCGTAAACAAAAAAAGGAGGGAAAGCTGTTTCGGACTTTCCCTCCTTCATGATATTAAAACACAGAGACACAGAGATTAAATTAGGAATTAGAAATTAGGAATTAGAAATTATGATTACCTGTAAACCGTAAACTGTAAACCGTAAACTGTAAACTGTAAACTGTAAACTGTAAACCGTAAACTGTAAACTGTAAACTGTAAACCGTAAACTGTAAACCGTAAACTATAAGATGTAAACATCTTTTACTTTGAGCCGTACTTTCGCGGCCTCGAAACTCTCGAAGGGGAACGATTGTACATCATAGTGTTGGAAACCAATCTCCACGGTGGTCCAACCCGTCTGCCGCTTCACGCGTCGAAGAACTTTTTGTTGCTCAGGTACTTATAAAGAAAGTTAAACTAAAGTGCTGCGGAATTTGGGTTTGAGTTTATTTTTTAACCGCTTGTAGCCCTCAACACCAAGAATTGTAAGACCTCCATATTGACAGGTCTTAGCCAATCCGAATAGTATAGTCCATAAGATTCCCTTTGCAGCAACACTTGTTGGTAGCAGCATCTGGGCGAAGGAAAGGATATAGAAGGGTATGCAGCACAAAAGAACAATAACACCAGTTCTGAAAGAGAGCGACTGGAGCCAGTGTTTCACTATATGAAAAAAATGAATGAAGGCATCCTTTGGGGCATACCATATCATTCTTGGCCCTGCCCAGCGCATCACTTCACGGATGGCCTCGCGCTCTTTAGGAGCATAGCAATGGGTAGGACAATCCTTGCAAGCTGTCTTCTGTTCGCCATACGTGCAATGATCAAGACGACGACAAGCGAAGTCTGCCAGATGCAAGTATTCATCCGGCATTGTGTCCTGATGAAGATGATGGCGACAATACAGCTCAATCATCTTACGGACTATTCGCTTCTCTTGCTCAATCCTGGTCATTTCATTCTGCCATATTTCATTTCTTCACCCTGTTTATCATACTGTTTACGCTTACCAACGGGAGGTTCAGTCAGAGTAATCCTAACCACTGCTGTCCGTTCGAGACTTCTGGCAATAGCATCATCGAAAGCATCCATATGATGAGGGAGAAAACGCTGGCAGATAGCTCTCAGACCAGCAATCTTCTCTTCGTGGTCTGTCACAATCTCTGCCTTGCCTACGGCGGTTGCAGATTTGTATTGTAGCGTAAAACTTCCATCTTTAGGGCCAACCGTAGGCGCACATTTAGTAACTGCCGAGAGGAATACAGTCGGACAGTGACGAATGCAGTCCAACTTGTCACCCTCCAAGGCACAATGGAAATAGAAGGTTTTCTCGTCTGTGCGTACCAACGACAGAGGTAATCCGTATGGACTCCCATCTGATTTAATCATGCTGACTGTAACGTATGGTGCCTTATCTAATACCTCCAAAGCGAAGGCGGCATCCATCTCTCTACTTGCTTTTCTCATAGTTGTTTATTCACTAATGCTATAAGTATGTACACTTGAACCTTGGGCTGATGGCAGGTAATTGATACCCCACCAACACATTTGTAAGAGTACGAACGATATGATGATTATCCAAAGGGCCAGCCGCTCACGATGGAGTTGTAACTGGCGGTAGTGGACGTAGATGAGGTAGGCTAGCCAAGTGATGGCAGCCCACGTTTCTTTAGGATCCCACGACCAGTAGTGGCCCCATGCCTCCTTGGCCCATAGGGCACCAAAAAGCATGCCTATGGTGAGGAAGGCAAGACCGACATAAACGAGGTTGTCCGTGATGTCAAACTCTTGGTCAGCGATGTCACTCTTTTTGATAAAGAGCAGATAGATAGCCATCACTGCCGCCGCACCGAGTACGGCGTAGGCGAACATATAGACGATAACATGTGGCGCAAACCAAGGACTCTGAAGGGCGGGCATCAGCGTCTTGTCGTGTATCTCCGGTTTGAACAGATTTACACAGATAAATACCAGGGCGAGAATGGTCGAGAACGACAGGATCCACTTGTACTTCCAGCGCGAATAGACGATGAGACCCGCCAACGGCAGGAAGAACGAATACCAGAGTCGCGTTTCGCCCATCGTGCGCAGTGGCGGTCGCTCCAGCGAGATCCACATAGAGAGGATGAACGAGAAGAAAAAGAGCAAGCCCAAGACAGTTGTCGCGTAGGCCATACCAGTTTTACTCTTCCACGCAGCCCATGCACCCACGGCCCAAAGCAGTACCGCTGCAATTGCGAAATATATAAAATGCTCCCAACTCATACGCGTTTCCTCCCACCAATAACAAACATACAAACCGCTCCTGCCAGCATCATATAAATACCTGTATAGACAAATGGCAGCCACGGGTCGCTCACCAGTTCGAGTATTGATATCTGGCTCTGAGCCCCCATCTGCGTGTCGTAGCCGTACTGATAGATTTTCCAGCCGTCCACCTCGTAGGGCATGTTCACATCAATGGTAGTCTCG